>Ga0209164_1000630_pt1 | contig 71161 bp, 57 predicted proteins | sample MTBNYHSulfiMetaG_FD_187458 | JGI IMG/M metagenome (GOLD analysis project Ga0209164, IMG submission 187458) | Enrichment culture microbial communities from rom New York Harbor, USA that are MTBE-degrading - MTBE-NYH (New York Harbor Sulfidogenic)... | ecosystem: Environmental > Aquatic > Marine >... | reverse complement strand
GTTGCGACCTTCAGCGGTTCTATAGCAGGCGGTGCAAATACAGACAGTTTGATAGCCACGGACGGCACCAATGCATGGTTGGTGACGGGTGCCAATGCGGGCACGCTGAACACGACAACGACCTTTACCTTGATGGAGAGGCTGACGGGCGGCAGTGGGGCTGATACGTTTACGATCGGTACAGCGGGATCAATATCGGGGACGATAGACGGACGTAATGGAAGTGACACGCTGGACTGGTCGGCATTTAATACAACGCGAAGTGTGACGTTGACAAATGCGGGAACCATAGATGGTTTTGACGGTACGGAGGCTTTAATTTCGAGTGGCTTTGACAACATCAACGTGCTTGTAGCAGGCACCGCCAATAATGATAGTCTGACGGATGCGACCGGAAACAGTCCAGTGACTTGGACGGTGAATGAACCGATTACGACGTCGCTTTATTCCGGTGGTGGCAGATCTCTTGTTTTTTCCGCTTTTGAAAATCTTAATGGAGGCAACGGAAACGACACGTTTAATGTCAATGAACTGCCGGATGACGCTGTAATTAATGGCGGGCTCGGTGCCGACATTTTTAATGTGAATGATCCTATTACAATGGCCGGCAACCTTGCAATTACTGCGGTTGAATCTATTCTTAACCCCTCGGCTTCTATCCTTTCTGCCGATCAGGTCACTATTTCTGGAGCAACGACAGCGATCGGGACCAGCGGAAATCCAATTCGAACGTCCATCAATACGCTTCAAATCAATTCTTCGAGTGCTAATACATTTATTACTGAAACCAACGGAATTGACTTGTCTACAGTCAATTTGGTTGCAGGCGGGGGGAATCTAAACCTAACGGTAAATGCGGGTGATATTACCCAGAGCGGCGCGGTGACGGTTGGCAATGCGACACTTCTTGCGGCGGGCAACATTACATTGAGTAACTCAAGCAACGATTTCAACACAGTGAGTGCTACAGGTGTTAACGTACAAGTGGATGATGCAAACACAATTGATATTGGGGCATCCAATGTTACCGGAAATTTGAATGCCAGGGCATGGGGGGGTAACATTACGGACAGTGGCAATATTACGGTGACGGGTTTAACAACACTAACCGTTCCGGCTGTTAATTCTATTATCCTCAATAGCTCAGGGAATGCTTTAACTGGCGCGGTTAACCTGCCTGCAAATTTTGACAACCTGACCTTGTCGGATACAACAGCGATCAGCCTGTCCGCTCTTAACTTGACAGGCAACCTGAATGTCACATCCGGTAATGCAGTAACTTTGACAGGTGCTGTGTCAGCGCCTGGAGGATTCAGCAGCAGCGGCACAGACTTTAATAATGCCAGCGGACCGATTACTACCACTAATAGCCCGATTACCATCAATCACAGCGGTGCGGTTTCTCTTGGAACCATTGATGCCGGCAGCAGCACCATCAACCTTGCCGGATCAACCGTCAACGGGGGAATCCTTACCGGCAGCAGCGCGGTGATTTCAGGCAGCACCATCGGCTTGTCATCCCAACCGACCCTGAATGTGACCAATTTAAACAGTTTAATCCTAACGGGGCAGGATGGTACCGGAACATCGGGTCTGCTGCAAAAGACTGCGGCGCTGAACCAACCACCATCTGAAAATATTCAATCTCTCGGAACCGTCATTATTGCGGGATTCCCGGCCTATGCAGCCGGTACGTTGAAGCAGGCCTTGCAGGCCGCTCAGTCTGAATCGGCTACGGTTGTTATGCAGCAGCTTATTGAAGAATTGCTGGAAGACGCTTCAAAGGCGGATTTCTTCATGGCCCCGCCGCTTCTGGTAAACATCGATGTGGAGAACATCGGGCTCTTGGAAGAAATCGAAGAGGAATGTGAGCGGGATCCGCAGACCGGTCAGTGCATTCCAGCCGGGGCGGCGCCGCAGTCCATGCTGGACTTCCCCGGGTTAAGAAATTTCAGTTGCCGGCCGACCCTGCTCCCTGATGGCAGCGAGGGGAGAGTCCTGCCCGTCCTGACCTTCAGCGGACCCAGTCGAGATGCAAAGGCCGCTGAGTCAAATATTATTTCTCTTGCCGTCGAGATGACGGCAAAAGAAAACAAAACAAGCTTTAAAAAAGTAATGTTGCATTAAGGAGAAATGACGGAATGAAACGAACGGGCCGGTTGACCCTGGGATGTCTTGTGGTTCTGATGGTATGCGGAAATGTTTTATCGGCTGCCGATAAGGTCGGCTATATCAATCTCCAGAGACTGGTGAATGAATCCGAAATGGGGCAGGCCGCCAAAGCGGAAATCCAGAAACTGCGCCAGGAAAGGGAGCGGGCCGCTGCCGCCAAGCTGCAGGAAATCAACCGGCTGAAAGAATTGGTCGACGCCAAGGACATCAAGTTGAGTGCCGCCGAACGGCGCGAGAAGCTGGAAGCCTTTCAGAAAGCTTACAAGGAATACCAGCGGATTGTGGCCGACGCCAAAGAAGATATCGCCCGGGAAGACCGCCAGCTGGTTTCGATCATACTGGACAAGGCCGACGGGGTCTTGAAAATGGTGGCCAAAAAGCAGAAGTATGCGATTATCCTGAAGGATCCGAATGCGATCGGGTACCTGGATCCGGAAGTGGATATCACGGATGACGTTTTGAAGGAACTGAATAAGAAGTAGGTGTCGGGGGGCAGGTTTCAGGGATCAGGGGTCAGGAGACAGAAGGCTGATAGGCGTAGGCTGTTAGGCTGCTTCCAGCGGAAATAAAGGAGCATAAAAACTTTCGGGGGTTGCTCTTCAGAACAATCCCCGTTTTATTTACTGATATTCATATGAAATAACGAATAGTATTCTACAATAATTAATGAACGGCTCCAGTGAACATTGATAGCCGAAGTCCTTAGATTTGGCTCTATTATAGTTTGGGAATAAATGTTTTTGTCATCTATTCAGGCAGTCCTGCTTTGCGAAGCTCCTCAGCAAGTTTATCCACGGCTGCCTGATTTTTAAGTGGTAGCATTTTTACATAATATTCAAGAGAAAATTTCGGTTCTATTCTCAGAATTTCCATAGCAGCTTTGCGGGCTTCTTCGGTACGGTTTAAAGAAATATAAGATGCAGCCAAGATAATATACACTTGCAGCTGATCGGGAGTACCACTAAGACTCTTTTTAGACAATTCTATTGCTTTCTCATGTTGTCTATTTGCACGATGGACCATTGCCGAAACATAGTAATAACGAGGTGGCGGAATTGGATTGAGACGAAATGCCCTATTGATAAATTGAATACCTAACCCCGGCTTGCCTGAACAGGTAAGTATAAAACCCAAGTTGAGATGTGCTTCAGCTCCATTTGGGTTAAGCTCAACTGCTCGTTCGCATTCCTTGATGGCTTCATCATACTGTCGTTTAATCAAATAAATCCAACCTAACAACATATGTACAACATCAAGATCTTCTTCCAATTTAAGGGCATTTTCAGCACATTTCTCGGCTTGCTCAAATGATTCAACTGAAGATTTGCTCCAGTTATAGCCGAGATCCATAATATGTGTGTACCCCAAAAGGCAGTAATACATAGCACAAGACTTATCGAGGTTAATAGCCTCCATAAAATAATTCCTGGCCTGTTTATTTTCCTTTTCGTTATAGCGATGGAAGCATTCAGACCCTCGCTGATACATATCATATGCTTGAATATTCGATACTGACCTTTCCCAAAAACGAGCTTGCTCACCATCAATCAACTTTATATGCATGCTAAGTATGAGTTTTTTTGTTATTTCATCCTGTAAAGCAAAAATATCTGACAGGTCACGATCGTAGTTCTCAGACCATAGATGATATCCTGTTTTCGTATCTATAAGCTGAGCTGTAATCCTCACACGATCACCAGCCCTTTGTACACTGCCTTCAAGGATATATCTTACACCCAGTTCCTTTCCAACCTGCTGTACATTGACTGATTTCCCCTTATAAGCAAAAGTAGAATTTCTGGCGATCACGAAAAGATTAGAAACCTTGCAAATTCCATTGATGATCTGCTCGGTCAAACCGTCACTGAAATACTCCTGACTGGGATTACCGCTCATGTTAACAAATGGCAAGACAGCAATGGACGGTTTATCTGGAAGCTCAAGCTCTTTGTCCACCAAAGGCTTTGTTGAATCAGATTCTAATTGAATCTTATACACTCGGACCGGTTCCTTGATGTTCTTGACCTCATACTCACCAAGGTATTCAAACTCAAATTCAAGCTTTCCCTTTATCTGGTCATATGCGCTCCGTGATATGCACACCCCCCCTGGATCTGCAATTCCCTCAATTCTTGCAGCGACATTAACTCCATCCCCATAAATACTTTCACCATCCTGAACAACATCACCAATGTTGACACCAATCCTAAACTGTAATTTTTTGTTCTCAACGAACCGATCATTTTCTTTCTTTAAACTTTTCTGAATATCGATAGCACATTCCACAGCATTCACAGCGCTGGAAAACTCAGCTAACATGTTATCACCGGGTGAATCCACCAGGCGGCCAAAATGCTGCACGATTAGTTTAGACATGATCTGCCGAAATTCTTTGAGGGTTTTAATCGTGAAAAGCTCATCATCGGCCATTAGAAGGCTATAGCCTTTGACATCAGCACTGAGGATAGCGGCAAGCTTGCGTTTGTAACCTTCGTCAGCCAAATTGAACCTCCGAAAGGTTTGAGGTTGGATCAATTTTTAGAATAGGTCTTGGGGATAGGAGGAGGAAGAATCTCTAATCCGGTCGAATTCAAGATCAACTAAAAACGTAATTAATACAAATTTTTACCGTTGTCAATTGTAAAGGATCAGTGGAATAAATGATTACTATTGAAAGGTATTGAAATTTTTAAAATCGAAACCGAACACTTCTTGCCATAATCCTATCTTGGGCCGGATGAAGTTTCAGTGCGGAATGAGAATATGAGTGTTCAATATCGTAGATAAGCCGAAACTAAAAAACATGATTAAGGCCTGGTTCGGCGAGGTAACCCGCTTCTATGAACATCCCTGCAGCCCCTCAAAACGGGATCTTTACTTCATTCCGACAAACTGCCGGGTATCAACTGTCACGCCGGACTTGATAAGCCTGCCCCGGCATTTGGGTAGCAGAGGGCATCCAGTGTATGTTTCTGGATTCCGGCTGCAGTTTATCCCGCCCTTGATGCGGGGCCGGAATGACGGTGTAAGGTTAATTGTGAGACCTTCAATAACCGATCTTCAGACTTCTATCTCCAGCCCCTAACAGTCTTCAGCCTTTAAGCCTCCGACCTCCAGTCTTCAGCCTGCCAACCTTCAGCCTCCCCGGCCCCTGACCTCTGACCCCCGAAACCTGGCTCCCGATCCCTATTTTACTATCTTCGGATTCGCGCCGGCGCAGCGGAAACCGAAGAGAAAACTGCTGTAGTTCGGTTCGTAACGGTCGCGGTTGGCCGAGCGCAGGCTTTCCATGCCTTCGATAAACGAACCGCCCTTGATAACCCGTTCCTTGCCCTCTTTGGGTCCGGCGGGGTTTGCGGCGGCGCGTTCCCCGATTCCGTACCAGTCCCGGCACCACTGATAAACATTGCCGGCCATGTCCTGAACCCCATAAAAGCTCTGCCCCTTTTCATATTCCCCTACCGGCGTGGTCGTGCCGACAATGTTGTCGAAGTTGGCCGAGGTGTCGTTGGGGTCGGAATTGCCCCAGGGGTATTCGTTGCCGTCCGGTCCCCTGGCGGCTTTTTCCCACTGGGCTTCGGTGGGAAGGTCCTTCTGAGCCCAGTTGCAATAAGCCGAAGCGTCATTATAGGACACCTGGCTGACCGGATGATTTTCCCGGCCGTCGATGGTGGTCAAGCCGTCCGGTTTTTTCCAGCTGGCGCCTTCCACTTTTTTCCAGCGCCGCCCGATGCGCACATTTCCGGACCCTTCTTTTTCAGCATCGGTCCTGTATTTGGATTCATCCGCAAATTTGGCAAACTGTTTGTTCGTGATCAGATACTTGTCGATGTAGTAACTATCCAAGTTGATTTTCTGAACAGGCCGTTCGGCCGAATACTTGTCCGAACCCATGGTAAATTCTCCGGCCGGAATCGCAATCATGATACTGCCGTCTTTCTGGTTTTTGACCTCGTTAAATCCTTTTGAGATTTCCCGACCGGGCCCGGGCACCGCCGCGGGGGCTGCGGCGGTTTTGGTTTCAGCCGGCGCCGGCGTCGGCGCCGGCGTCGGCGCCGGCGTTTCAATGGTTGCCCGTTCGGTTTCAGAGGGGGCTTGATTGAAGAGAAAGTACCCTCCGACGCCGCCGGCAATCAGAACAAAGGCAATAATTCCAGCCAGCACGGACGCGGGTTTTTTCTTTTCTTCGGTTGCGGGGGCTTCGGTTGTTTTTAGAAGCGGCATCTCAAGGGCGTCGACATCGATAGTGGCGTCGGTCATGGCGGCATCCGCGCTCACCAGGCTGGTAACGCCGTCGATTTCAGTCTGCTCCAGCTGGATTGCCTGTTTGAAAGCTTTGAAACCGGGGAAGCGGTCTTCCGGGTCCTTTTCGAGCGCTTTGGAAATGGCCTTGCAAATCTGCGGCGGCAGGTTCGGTGCATGCTTGGACGGCGGTTCCGGGATCTCATTGAGGTGCGAAAACATTATCTGGGACGTTTCCGTGGCGGAAAAGGCCCGGCGGCCGGCAAACATTTCGTAGAACACCAAACCCAGGGAGTAGATGTCCGAACGCTGATCGATTTCCCTGGATTTGTCGAAACGTTCCGGAGGAGTGTAATGCACCGACAGCATGCTGGCGGCCGTGTCATGGGATGCGGTGGTGCCCATTTTGGCGATGCCGAAGTCCATGATTTTAGCATTGCCGTTTTTATCGATCATGATATTGGCCGGCTTGATGTCCCGATGCAGGATGCCATGCTCGTGGGCATATTGAAAGGCGTCCAGAGACTGCAGGGCGATTTTATAAGCCTGGTTAAAGGGCATCCGGCCCTTTTGCTGCTGCAACTGTTTTTTTAATTCAATCCCCTCCACATATTCCATGACGATGGCATAGTTATCGCCGTCCGGGAAAAACTCCAGCAGTTTGGTAATGTTGGGATGGTTTAGTTTGGCCAGGATCATTGCCTCGTGAAAAAATTTTTTGACGACTTTTTGATTATCCAATGCCTGGGGGTTCAGCAGTTTCAGCGCAACGGTAGCGCCGTCGGAAGACTTGGCCATCCAGACGCTGCCGAAGCCGCCCTTGCCGAGGGCGTTGGTTATATGGTAATCTCCCACTTTTTCGTTAATCATGGATGCTTACCTCAGGAAGCGCAGAAACCGGTTAAACCAGGACGGGGCAGGGGCAACGCTGTCGATTCTCGCAACCAGAACGGTGATGTTGTCATGGCCGCCGTTGGCATTGGCTTTTTCAATTAGTTTTTTACAGATGGCGTCCGGGTCCTTTAATGCATAAACAGTCGTCAGTATTTCCTGCTCGGACACCTCTTTATAAAGGCCGTCGCAGCACAGCAGCACAAATTGATTCTTATGAATTCCTACAGGGGCCGGGGAGGTGTCCACCTTCAATTCTTCCTTAAAACCGATCGCCCGGGTGATGATGTTCCCTTCAGGATGTGTCAGGGCTTCTTGCGCGCTGATGGCGCCGGCCTTAACCAGGCTGGCAACGTAAGAGTGATCTTCGGTAAACTGGGCAATCCGGTTCTTGGAAATGGAATATCCCCGGCTGTCCCCGACGTGGGCATGGTACCGGTCGGCTCCCTGAAAAACAACCGCCGTGAGGGTGGACCCCAGCCCCTGTACCGCCAGATCGCTCCGGCTTTTTTCCAGCACTTTCCGATTGGCCGCCAGAACCGAATTTTTAAGGGCCATCGGGATGCTGCTCCCGGTGTCGTCATAATAGGACTGAACGAGGGTGTCGATCGCTAATTTAGAGGCGATGGACCCGCCGGCATGCCCTCCCATGCCGTCGGCCAATGCCAGTAAAATTCCTTTTTCGTGGGCGGTGCCCTCCGGGGGGCGGAAAACCGCATGTGAATCCTGGTTTTCCCTGCGTTTCATACCGGGATCGGACGCTGCTGCGATGGTAATTCGGCTCATCTGTCTTTATCCCTTGTTCGAATCTTCGTCATAACGGACCGGCCAAACAATGGAATTTTCTTCTTTTTTAATATACCCGTCCTTGCCGTACCAAAGGTTCATCTGAAAGACATACTGCGGTCCGAACTTATGTCTGCTCTTGGACCAGTAGCCCACATGGGTCAGAACATTCGTAAACGGATGTCCCGCCGGCAGGGCCGGGTTCTGTTTTTTAGGATCAACCAGCGCTCTTAATTCCTCTATGGTGGGCAGACGCCAGCCCGCATACCCCTTGACATTCAGCGTCCGGCAAAATTCGTTGGCATCGTCCCAGGATACGGCGATGGTTTTGGGGGTTTGCAGCCACATCAGATGGGTGACCCGATCCGTCACGGTGCCGTCTCCGTTATTTACGAAACGGTCGAGTACTTTTCCGGTTTTGCGATCCTTGACTTTTCCGTCGCCGATATAGGCATACCCTCTGGGTTCTTCCTGAATGGAAAGCGCGGCCGTTTTTGCCAACCCCTCGATTTCATCGGCGTTGCGCGCGACCACCGAAAAATTGATGTCCCCGGTCAGATCCAGTTTTTTAGTAAAGCGCCAGTTGGTTCCGGAACCGGTCATCTCATACCGGTCACGGCCGATTAAAAGCGCGACTCCTGCAGCCGGTTTGTCGGTGCCGGCCGCAAAGGTAAATTCATTGCCGGCATATCCCTTGGGCGGATTTACCTGGGTGGTAAGGACATTTACCGGTTCCAGCGGTTTCCGGGTGGTGGTGATAAAACCTTCACGGGACTGTCCCTGGGCGCCGTCCTTGTTTTTAGCCCCGACCCGGTATCTGTTTTCGCCCGGTTTGGCCACCCTGGCAACGTACGTCCAATCGGTGCCGGAACCCGTCATCTGGTAGACGTCGCCCTCGATGGCGACAAAAACCGAGTCGGACGGAGCGGTTGTTTTGACCTTTATCTCAAAACTGTCACCGGCATATCCCTTGCCGGGATCGACGACACGGACATCAACCGCGGCGACATCGGGGATGGGGAGCGGACTTCTCTTCGTCAGTAATTCTCCGCCGCGGGATTGTCCGGTTGCGCCCTCCGAATTTTTGGCGACAACGCTGAACGGTTTTTTGCCGATATCCGCAATGGTCTTTTTAAAGCGCCATATATTCCCGGCCCCTTCCATGGGAAATTCCTGGCCGTCAATACGAATGGCGACGCTGTTTGCCGAGCGGTTGGTTCTGGCCGTAATGGTGAATTCTTCGCCGGCATAGCCCTCCCGGGGGGCGGTATCCACCTGAACGATATTTACGGCGGCTGCTTTGACGGCGACGGTTCCTTCCTTGGCGCGTCCCTTGACGCCGTCCGGGTTCAGTGCGGAAATTGAAAAATCAACGCTGCCGGTGTCTTCAAGGACCCTGGTCAGAGACCAGTTCGTTCCAGAACCCTGCATTTTATAGCGTTTGCCCTTGATGACAAGTTCAACCGTATCCGCCGGAAGGTCCGTTCGGGCGCTGAACCGGAAGTTTTCGCCTTCTACGCCCTGCTGAGGTTCGACCGTGAATGCTTCGACATTGGCTACTTCCGCCCGTCGCGGGATGACGGTAAATTCGCCCGTGCGCGGCTTGCCGCTGATCTCCCTTTCATTCAGCGCAGCGATTTTGTATGCGCTTTTACCTGTTTTTTCAATCGTTGCACTGTAGCTCCAGTCCGTACCCGAGCCTTTCATGCGCTGTTTCCGCCCATCGATATCGATCAGAACTTCGGCCGCCGGGGCGCTGGTTCTGGCTTTTACCAGGAAGGTATCGCCCGGATAGCCTTTGTCCGGACTGACTTCGGCGGCAACGATCTCAGCAACCGCAACCGGAGTGAGCTTGGTGATGACAAACTGGCCGCGCTGGTCCAGATCGGTCCTGAACCGGCCGCGGGCAATCCGGGTCCCGGCAATTTTGGATATCTGAAAAATAATGTTTTCATCAAAAATCAGATTTTCAAAATCGATGACATCGAGAGTGTTGTCCAGCAGGGCCTTGCGAATGGAATAGGCGAACAGACCCAAGTCTTCGGTATTCTTGCCGCCGGGCCAATGCCGGTCGCCGAAGGCGATCAGCTCCCGGGAACGCAACGTCGACAGTTCCAGAACTTTTTCCGTATAACGCAGGTCATACGGCGAGACGGTCGTCGCCCGGGGTCGAAAGAGCTTGTTTGAAAAGGGAGAGTCGGTAATTACGCACAGATTTTTGGCTTTGAACCTGCTGGAGGCGAATACTTCTTCTGAAACGGCCGCGTGACTGATCCAGGTCATTTTGGACGATTCTTTGCCGTTTTGGGGAATCCAGTAGGTGTCGCCCTGATCGTCTTCCTTGCTGTGGCCGAAAAAAAAGATCAACAGGTTGTCTTTTTCAGTCAGCTCCCCGGCAAACTTATCCAGGTAGGTCAGTATGTTGACGAGATCGGGTTTTTCTCTGGTATTATCGGTCAGCAGGACGATGTTTGATTTTTTAAAATCATATTTTTCGGTCAGAACCTTTACGATCGCCTCGGCATCCTTGACGGGACTTTTCAGCTCCGGCCAGGAATCGTATTTGCCGATTCCGATGACCAGTGCGTGATTGGTGCCGTTTTCAGCCCCTTTTTTATCTGCGACTGCAGGTATCCCCTTTGCGGCAAAACCTGCCCAGAAAAAAACAACAAGGCCGGCAAGCACTATGGTTGCTGACTTCGAAACGGTCATCAATGACTAATATCCGTCAGAAGAGGGTCTTAAGTTAAACCCGGGCGTGTTTAATTGCTCCGTCTTGGCAGGTTCGAATTATAGGGTGAGAATCGGCAACTGTCAAGAAATGATTGATATTCTAACGGGTTTCATGTTAAATTTCCCCACCTGAAGTGAGCGGCCGTTTATCCGGTTCGGGCCGATACCAACAACCCTTAGGCGATCCGCATTTGTGATTGATGATTATTTACTATTCCATTCCGCCCCGCACTCCCGAGCGGTTTGAATCCGAAGCAGACGGCATCATCATCGGCCGCAGCCAGAAAGACGGTCAGGCCATCGATCTGGATCTGGTGCGGGACGAATATGTGTCGCACCGGCACGCCCGCCTGACATTCGAGAACGATCAATACTGGATCGAGGATCTCGGCAGTCGCAACGGCACCCTGATAAACGGAAAAACGCTTTGCGAAAAAACGCGCCTGCTTCCCCGGTCAAGACTGCAGATCGGACAGACGATCCTTAGCGTTCAGATGGAGACCGCTCCAGCGGCAGCTGCCGTAATGGCTCAGGAGGTTCCGCAAGGTGTTATTATCAACACCGATGACGTGATGACGTCCCTTGCAAAGGCCGGGCGGGAAGACGCCTTGCAGCCGCCGGTCCAGGAATGGCAAAGGCTGAAAGCTTTTAACGATCTATGCCAAAGCATCGGCAAAGCCGGCAACCTGGATACGCTCAATAAGATTCTGGTTGACCAGCTTAAACAGGCGATGCCCTGCGCCCAGCGCGGAGCAATTTTAATGCCGGATTCACGCGGGGAACTGCTTCTCAAGGCACACTGGCCACCGGGGGATCATTCCGTCAGTACGACCCTGTCCCTGCGGGCCTTTGCGAACCGTGAAGCGTTTATCTGGACTGCGCCGTCGGAAATTAAAACAGGGCCGGCCACCCCGCACAGCGCTGTTTACTTTAAAGTTCAGGCGGCCATTTATGTGCCGCTGACAATCGGCGACCAGGCGCTCGGCGTCATCTACGTGGACAACTATTTGAGCCGGGAGGCCTTTTCTCCGGCGGACCTGGAGCTGTTGAGAGCCATTGCCGGCCAGGTGACCGTATTTCTGAAGGATCATGTGCTGCGGGAAGACCTCCTGCGCAAAGAAGCGGCCCGGAACAATCTGATGCGGCAATTTTCACCGGAAAGCGCCAAGCGGGTGATGGATAAATACGGAGGCATGCGCGGCGGCGGTGAAAGGGTCGATCCGGTCACGATTCTTGTCACGGATGTTCGCAATTTTGCAGTTCTGAGTTCCCGGATGGACCCGGACGATGTCGTCCGTATGCTCAATGAGATGTTTGACGCTTTCGTTCCGATCATTTTTGAATATGACGGCGTCGTCGACAAATACGTCGGGGATTCGGTTCTGGCGGTTTTCGGCAGCCCGGACCATGACGACTGCCAATGGGAAAAGGCCGTGCGAGCCGCCATGGAAATGCAGCAGGCCATCGAAAAACTGGGTGAAGGCAGAAAAGTTCGACGTCTCCCTGTTTTTCAGGTGGGTATCAGCATTCATTCCGGCGAGGTCATCCATGGTTTTGTCGGTTCGGCCAAACGCATAGAATACACCGTCATCGGGGACACCGTCAATCTGGCTGCCCGCCTTTGTGACGGCGCCGGACCGGGGGAGATCATTATCAGCAAGTCCGTATATGAGCATATTTACCAGATGGTGGAAATCGAGCCGAAGATGATAAGAACCAAGCATCCGGATAAAGAACCCGACCTGGAAGCGTATATCGTCAAAAAGATCCGATAAGCCGGATGGATCAGGTTATTACTTGACACTACCGGTTAACTTTTTTATATCTTCAAAATGCGGTGGACAGCCTGTCAGGTGAAAAAGGAATGAAATCCAAACGGTCAAAATTAAATTTCGCCATGGGCCTTATGGTTGTTATTACAGCCCTGGTGTTGCCGGCAGCGAATGCTTCGAGACATCCGCTTGAACAGGTGACCATCAATTATATTGAGGCGGTTGCCGCTGCCGATCAGTTTGCAAATGAAGTCCGGGCTTATGTCACGGTTTCCGGCGCGGGACAAAAACCGATCAGCGGTTTGACCTTATCGGATTTTAAAGCGCTTGAAGACGGTCGGGACGTGCCCCTCGTGAAGCTTTCCCGCACCCTCGACCCCATGGCCGTTGTCCTGGCCATCGACACCAGCGGCAGCATGCAGGCGCGCGACAAAACCGGTCTGACCTCGATGGATGCGGCCAGGAAAGCCGCTGCCGAGTTTATTGCGATGCTCTCTGCCGATGACCGCGTGGCGCTTTTCAGTTTTAACCGGGAACCCCGGCTTCATTCCGATTTCAGCCCCGATCATAACGCCGTGATTTCAGCCGTCAACGGACTGGAGGCCAAACCGAATGCCCCTACCTGCCTGTACGATACCGCTTTTGAAGCCGTAAAAAAAGCCGCGGAAATTCCCAGGGGGCGTCGGGCCGTTATTCTGCTGACCGATGGAAAAGACGAACGCGGCGACGGGCCCGGCAGTATGCACACCGTCGGCGATGTCATCGATCTGGCAACCACCCAGTCCATCCGGGTGCCGATTTACACGATCGGAGTGGGTTCCCAGGCGGACGCCAAGGAACTGGGGCGCATGGCCCACCTGACCGGCGGCCGCAGTCTGCTGGCCGCCTCCCTTGAGCAGTTGCCGGGCTTCTACCAGACCCTGGCCGAGCAGCTGAAAAACCAGTACCTGCTGTCATACGACTCCCGGTCCCCCAGCGGTGAACATTCGCTGGTTGTAAAGGTTCAGTTCCAGGGGCGACAGGGCCAGGACGAAAAGCGCTTCTGGGTTCCGCCCCTTCCGGTCATTCCGCCGCCGACCGTGAGCTTTGCCGGCGTTACACCCAGCGAGCAATCCGCCGATATCCTCAAGGTGAAAGCGAGCATCGTGCCGGAGCAGGCAGCTGCCAAACTTCGTTATTATGTCGATGGCGCTTTAAAAGCGGAAATGACCTCACCGCCGTTTGACGACTTTGAATGGAATACCGCAGGCCTGTCCGCCGGAACCCATGTATTGCGGGCGGAGGTGATCGACATCAAAGGGCAGAGCGGGATGGCTGAAATCACCCGGGAGGTGGCGGCGGCGCCGGGCCCTTTGCGGGCCGCACCGGAACCGGCCGCGCAAAAAGCAATTCCTGCCGGCGGTTTTACAATTAAATGGGTTGTCTGGCTGGCATTGCTCCTTGCGGCCGCTGCCGGCGGCATCTGGTGGTTTCTGCTGCGCCAAAAAAACGACCCGGCCTCCGGGCAGACGGTCATCCGCACTGCGACTGCCGACGCTTGCGAAAAAATTGCGCCGGTGATTGAAGATGAAACCGTTTTTTGGGGGAATGCCGGCAATGAAGTCAAGGAGGGTGCGGTTGCGGAATTTAAAATCCCGGCAGCCACCCTGACCGTCATTGAAAATCAGGATCTAAGAAGCGGTAAAACTTTTGAGCTCGGCGGCACCACATCGATCGGACGCAGCAATGACAACGATGTCGCCATCCCGGATAAGGCCATATCCAGAAGGCATGCTGAAATTTATTTCGACGCCGATCATTTTTTTATCCGCGATCTGGGCAGTAAATACGGAACCAGGGTCGACGGCCGTGACGTTGCATCCGGTCGGGCGCAGCTTACGGATGGGACCCGGATACAGTTAGGTCCCCGGACAATTCTAAAATTTCATGCGTCCGCTCCGTTGGCGGCGGATGATAATACCCAGACGAAAATATTCGATCCGGACGGTGGTGAAAAGACCCATGTCGTTGATCCGGACTGAACCATAGGCAAATGAAATGAAGACATCCGAACGCGTGCATATGCGAGTGACAACGCCGCTTGTTCAAGCCAGCGGCATTTCCGATCCCGGCCGTTCCCGGGCGGACAATCAGGATTACATCTTTATTGATGAATCCGGTCATTTCATGCTGCTGGCTGATGGTATGGGCGGACATGAGCGCGGCGCTGAAGCCAGCGAAGCTGCTATCGGAGTCTTAAAGGAACGCCTGCATCCGGACATATTATTGCAGGAACTCGCCGATATCACGGATGCCGAAGGGATCCCCACGGAAGTCATATGTCTTTCTTCCATTGTAGAAGATGCCGTCAAAGACGCCAACCAATTGCTCTATGAACGCAATGTAGCCGCCGACTTGAGGCGCTTCATGGGGACGACGGTCGTGGGCCTGGTACCGGTCAAGGATGACTTCATGCTGTGGTTTCATGTGGGCGACAGCCGCCTGTACCGCTGGAGAGCCGGCCAGTTCAAACAACTGACAGCCGATCACTCGGCCCATTCACAATGGGAGCGGGGCGGCCGGCAGGGCGCGGAACCTGCCAGGCATGTTATCACCCGGGCCATCGGTCCCAATAGAATGGCAACTGCGGACATTGCCTGGGAAAAATGGCAGCGAGGCGATGTTTACCTGCTGTGCAGCGACGGTCTTACGGATATGTTGACCGATAAAACCATATCGCAGATTTTAGCCAATCACAAAGACGTCGATCGGATTGCCGTTCAGTTGATCGATGCAGCCAATGCGGCCGGCGGGAAGGACAACATCAGCGTGGTGGTGTGCAGGGTTTCTTAGAATTTGATGGAAAAATGCACTGCCATGGCCGAATCAGGGGTTACTTCGCGACCCAGACCGATAAACCCGCTTCCCAGCAACGGTGCTTCGTCGCGTTTTATCTGAATGCTTTTTCTGCCCTGAATCGAGATGAATGTGCCGTTTGAACTTTGATCGATCAGTACGAATTTGCCGCGGCGATATTCAATGCGGGCATGGGATCGTGAAACACGGTTGTCATTGACGATGATATCGTTGTGGTGCTGCCGTCCCAGGGTGGCGCTGGGCCGGTCGATATCGACTTCAATGGTGCTTCCGGCAAAGGACAGTTCCAGGCGGGACCGAATGGCCAGATCTTCCAGGGAACCGTCCAGCATGACCGTGACATCGTGCTGCTCCCAGATAATTTCATAGATATCGATTTCTCCGCTTTTGCCCTTGATGGTAGTGCGGTCGATACATCGGGCGGATTCGCGCTGATCCGGCGAGAGAGCTTTTACCGTTTCTTCGGTGGTAAGAATCTGACGCTGCTTGGCCAGCGCCGCCATTCGTGCGGCGACATTGACGGCGTCTCCAAACACATCGCCCTCTTCTTTCACCACCGGTCCGGTCTGGATGCCGACGTAAATATTAGGGGGGCAGAAGCCGGGTTGATCGGGGAGCGTCATCTGTTCAATGGCCTGATGCATTTCCTTTCCGGCGGCGACGGCGTCTGCGGCGGTGGGAAATGTCGACATGATTTCATCACCGATGGTTTTGATAACGACCCCTCCATGCTTTATGGTCACATCGGCCATGCGCGATATACAGGCGCCGATAAGATTTTGGGCCGTGGCGTTGCCAAGCGTTTCGTAAAGATGGGTGCTTTTTGCAATGTCTGCAAACAGAATGGCAAGCGTAGCCGTTTCGCGGGGCATAGCGACCTCATGGGTTAATCGGTCAGTCGACAGTTGTTACATGGTTAGATATAGAATTGTTGGGGTTGTGTCAATGGAAAAATAGGGAGCATCACCGCCGACGGAGTTAAGCGGCAGGCTCTAAACCCTCTGAAATGATTTGATTGAAGCCGTGACCGGCAGGCGCGCGGAACCGGAAGAGACATGGGAGCGGCAACATGCACACGCAGGTAACTGTATATTCACTATCGAAAGTTATCCGGATAAGCATCTTAAGGTTTGGCGTTTTTGCCGTCTGTTTCATGCTGATGACGGTGAACGCGGCCGAGAGCGCCGGGCAGCGCTATTACAGTATCCATCTGGCTTCGTTTAAACACCTGCAAAATGCCAACCAGCACGTCAATTCGCTCCAGGAAAAGGGAAAACTGGTTTTCTGGAAAGAGGTCGATATCCCCGCCAAGGGATTATTCTATCGGGTTTTTCTGGGCAAGTACCCAACCCGCGAAGAGGCGGTTTACTTCTGGGAAAAATTAAATCAGGAAGGGGCGGTGAGTTATTTCGGCATTTATGAGTTCAAGGAAAGGATGGCATCCCCGAAAGTGCCGGAAGTGTTGCCGGCAAAGCCCTTGCCCCCGGCGGAGGGGATGGTGGACACCCGACCGGGATTGCCTCGATTCGTGGATAATCAGGACGGGACGATTACCGACACCCGGACCAATCTGATGTGGGTAAAAAACGGCTGGCGCCTCGATTTCGTATCGGCCCTGACCTGGCCGGAAGCGGTGGAAAAATGCAGGAATTTCAACCTGGGCGGTTATTCCGACTGGCGGCTTTCATCGGTGGATGAATGGAAAACACTGATTGCGCCCGACCGGCAGGCGCCGGCCCTGGTGGAGCCGAATCCGTTTGAAAATATCATCATTCATATGCCCTATTGGTCCCAAACCGAGTTTGCTGTTGCCGGCGGCATGACGACCGGGCCCGGCGCTCCCTCCGTCCGGGCCTATACCGCCATGCTGTATACCGGACAAATTCAGCACCAGAAAAAAAGCGACCGTGCATTTGTCCTGCCGGTAAGGGTTAACAAGTAGGACGGGGACCGGGGGTCAGGGACGGGGGCCTTTGAATGGTGAATTTTGAATGGTCAATGGTCAATGGTGACTCATTCTGGCTGGCTGCTGACCACTGAACCCTGATCACTTGTTCCGGCAGACTCCGCAGACTCCGCAGGATTCCATCGGGCAGGGGGGCGAGGGCTTGCCTTTCAGCGCTTTTTTATATTCGGCCTTTAAAAACGACTTGTTGATGCCCTGATCGATAAAATCCCAGGGAAAGAGTTCCTGCAGGGGACGCTCCCGGTGGACATAAAAGGCGGGATTCAGGGAGGATTCCTTAAAGGTCCGGGGCCAGTTCCACCCGTTGCAATGGGCCCGGGACAGGAAGCCGGCCACCCGGCGGTCGCCCCGGGAGAACAAGGCCTGGAGGTAAGCCCAGCGGGGAATGTCGGCATGCAGGCGGACGTTGGCCACCGGCTTTAATCCCTTGCGGACGATTTTGATCTTGTCTTTCAGTGCGGGCACTTCATCCATGGGGACCCACTGGAAGGGGGTAAAGGGTTTGGGAACAAAGCAGTTCAAGCTGACGGTGATGTCGCCGATACGTTTTTGGGCCCGGCTGGACTTTAAAAACGTATGCTTGATCCGTTTGCACAGCGACACAATGGCTTCTACATCTTCCGATGTTTCAGTGGGCAGCCCGACCATAAAGTAGAGTTTTAAATTCGGGATTCCGTTCCGAATCAGCATCTGGGCTGCATTGAGAACGTCCTCCTCCGAAATGCCCTTATTGATCACGGTGCGCAGACGCTGCGACCCCGCATCCGGAGCAATGGTGGCGGTCTTGACGCCGCTTAACTTTAAGACGTCCACCAGTCCGGTTGAAAGGGCGTCGGCTCTTAATGAGCTGAAGGAGACGCAGACGCCGCTGCGGATGATGTGGCGGCAGAGCGCTTCGATTTCAGGCAGGTTGGAGACGGCTGCGCCCACCAGACCGATTTTGTCGGACAGCGACCGGCCTTGTTCCAGGCAGCTCAACAGGTACGGCAGGGGCGCGAATCGCGGCGGGCGGTAAATATAACCGGCGCTGCAGAACCGGCAGCCATGGGGGCAGCCCCGGCCGGTCTCCACCAGGAAGGCGCGGCCGAAGGTGGAATGAGATGTTACAACCGCGCTGCTGGCCGGGGTGCATGCGAGATCGGGCCGATAGACGCGTTTAATTGTGGGCGGAACATCGTCAAGGAGTCTGAAAGCCGAGAGGGTGCCGTCCGGCCGGTATTCGGGCTGATAAAATGCCGGCGCATAGATGCCGGGGATATTTTGAGCCAGACTTTTGAGCAGCGCCGCCCGGTCGGTTCCGGGATCAAAGCGGTCCATGAATTGCGTCAGGACGGGTTCTGCTTCTCCCAGGATAAAAAGGTCGATAAATTCCGCAATCGGTTCCGGGTTGGAGAAGCAGGCGACTCCCCCCGCCACGACGAGGGGGTGGGGGTGACCTCTGTCAACGGCTTTGAGGGGGAGTGCCGCCTTTTCAAGGACTTTGAGAAGATTGGGGAAATCGTTTTCAAACGAGACCGAAAACGCCACAATGTCAAAATCGCCCAGGGGTCGTCCCGATTCCAGCGAGACCAGGGGATGGGCCCGGGAACGATCGTCCGGTAGAAACACACGCTCGCAGACGACTGCATCCATCCGGTTGAGGATCTGGTAAACGGCCTGAAAACCGAGGTTGGACATGCCCACATGGTATTGATTGGGATATACGAGGGCGATTTTAGTGCGGCCGCTCCAGTTTTTTCGAACCGTTCCCTGTTCTGATTCCAGCAATTCTGCATGTGATGTTTCAGTTTGCAAAACCGTTTCTTCCAGTGGAAACAATTATCCCCGACGCCTTCCGGACGCAGAAAATTAACCGCAAGGCCAACGGCATTGAAAATGCCGGCCGGACTAATCGGCTTTTCTTCTTAAAAACGTGGGGACGTCCAGATCGTTTTTGTCGATAACGATTCCGCGGTACCCGCGGTAGGTGGCGCCGCCGGACTCGCCGACCGCCTCCTGCTGACGGATGAAAGTCGGTTCATCGTAATCAACCGCGTTATCCAGGTCCGCCGGGGTCACATCCCGTAATTTCCCGCGCAGCGGCGCTTCGCCGGGCCGCAGCGGTTTTTTGGAATCGGCTTTTTCGCCGATTCCGGTTGCAATGACCGTCACGCACATCTCGTCGGTCATATTGTCGTCGACCACCGCTCCCCAGATGATGTCGGCGTCTTCGCCGACTTCATGGTAGATCCGTTCGGAGGCTTCGGTCATTTCCTCCATGGTCAGATCGGGTCCCGAGGTAATGTTTATCAGGACGCCCTTGGCGCCATTGATGGTGATGTCTTCCAGCAATGGGTGCGAGATGGCCCTTTCGGCGGATTCGATCGCGCGGTTTTCACCGGAGGCGATGCCGATCCCCATGATGGCCAGGCCGGCTTTGGACATGGTGGTGCGGACATCCGCAAAATCGAGGTTCACCAGCCCCGGCATCATGATGAGGTCTGTAATCCCCTTGACGGAATGGAGCAGGATCTCATCGGCCTTGCGAAACATTTCAATCATGGTGGCGTTTTTGGAGGCCAGGCCTCTGAGACGATCATTGGGAATGGTGATGACCGTGTCGGCAAACTTTTTTAGGGTTTCAATCCCTTCCTGGGCCTGGCGCGCCCGTTTTTTGCCTTCGAAAGAAAACGGCTTGGAAATGACGGCGACCGTCAGGGCGCCCAGTTCCTTGCAGATTTCGGCAATAATCGGTGCGGCCCCGGTGCCGGTTCCGCCCCCCAGGCCGGCCGTGATAAATACCATATGGCTGTCTTCCAAGGCGCTGATGATGGCCTGGCTGTTTTCCAAGGCGGCATCCCGTCCGATTTGCGGGTCCGCCCCGGCGCCCAGTCCTTCCGTCAGTTTTTCGCCCAGCTGAATCCGGACCGGGGCTTTGGAGATTTCAAGGGCCTGGGCATCGGTATTGGCGGCGATAAATTTAACCCCCTGGAGCTTGGATGCGATCATGTTGTTGATCGCGTTTCCACCGGCTCCGCCGACGCCGATCACTTTAATTTTAGCGGATTTTTCATTTTCAACATACGTAAACATCATTTTCCCCCTCCCTGATTGGTGGTTTGTTGTGGGCACCCAGGATGCCCGATTATGTTGTTAAATTTTATATTACGTCCTTGAACCAGCGCTTCATGCGGGTCATGACGCGGTTGAAAATATTGGTGTCCCGAATTCTGAACTTTTTAGGAGATTGATTTTTGGCGCCGTATAAGACCAGGCCGACACCGGTGGCATACATGGGATTGTTGACCACATCCACCAGGCCGGTGATTCCCACCGGTTGACCGATCCGGGTCGGCAGATTGAAAATGGATTCGGCCACTTCGCTCACATCCTGCAGCAGGGCGGAACCGCCGGTTACCACCAGACCGGATGCGATGACGTTTTCCATTCCGGCCCGGTAAATTTCTCTTTTGATCAATGTGAAGATTTCCTCCATGCGCGGCTCTAATATTTCACCCAGGATCTGCCGGGGAAGTTTTCTGGGATTGCGGCCCCCCATGCCGGGGATTTCAATGGTTTCGTCACTGCTGATATTCTGACTGAGACAGCTGCCGTATTTAATTTTAATCTTCTCGGCCTCGGCGATGGGCGCCCGCAGTCCGATGGCGATGTCGTTGGTCAGGTTATTCCCCCCAAGGGCCAGCACAAACGTATGCTTGATGTTTTTTCCGGAAAAAACGGCAAGGTCCGTGGTGCCGCCGCCGAGGTCCAGCAGAGCCACGCCGAGTTCCTTTTCCTCGTCCGTCAGGACCGCTTCGCCGGAAGCCAGTGATTCCAGAACGATGTCGCAGACATCCAGGCCCGCACGGTTCGCACATTTTACAATATTATGGGCCGAGGTGACCGCACCGGTAACGATGTGTATTTTAGCTTCCAGGCGAACGCCGGACATGCCGATGGGGTTCTGGATTCCGGTTTGATCGTCCACAATGTATTCCTGCGGCAGGACATGGATAACTTCGCGGTCCATCGGAATGGCCACCGCCCGGGCTGCATCGATCACGCGGTCGACGTCGTTCTGGGTGATTTCCGGTCCTTTGATGGCAACGATTCCACGGCTGTTGAAGCCGGTGATATGGCCGCCGGCGATACCGGCAAATACCGATGAAATTTCACATCCGGCCATCAATTCGGCCTCCTCAACCGCTTTTTTAATCGAATCGACGGTGGACTCGATATTGACGACCACCCCTTTTCGAAGTCCGATGGAAGGATGCGTTCCAATTCCGATGACATTAAGATCCTTGCCGGAGATCTCGCCGACCACGGCGCAGATTTTGGTGGTGCCGATATCCAGACCTACGATGATATTTTCCTGCCCCTGCACGCTATACCTCCTTTTGAACAGATTCCGATGGGGACGTTTTGACCGGATGAACAACCACACGGTTTAAGTCATTTAAATCAATCGTCATGAAGTCAGGGAAGGTCGACCTTGCCCTGAGGTGAACCAGAATATTCTTTAAGTTTTCATATTTGCCGGGATAATCATTGAACCCCAGCTTGATCTCTTTGTTTTCGCCGAATGCAAGGAGCGTCAGACCGATTTCGCGGTCAACCCGGATGCGCTTTACGATTTTATTGGGCAGAATACTGTTGTCTTCCCGCCCCATCGTCAGAACCGTCATGACCGCTTCGAAGGTCGGCGTGCGGGGTGTTCCGGAAACATTGATATCGCTGAACTGAAGCCCGCTGATGACGGGAAGGCTTTCGGGATCGGCCGGCCCCCATTCCTTGAAAACGATTCCGTCTGCATTGATGATGAATTTCCGGCCCAGATCGAGAACCGCCATGGCCTGCTGCTCCTTAATTTGAATATGGATTTCATTGGGGAGTTTCCGGGTGACATCGGCCTCTTCAATCCAGGGATGGGCCAGCAGACTTTTGCGGGTCCTTGTCAGATTCAGGGACAGGATATTGACCCCCCTTTGAATGTTGGCCTGGCGCAGGATTTCGTCAAACCCCAGCCTGCTGCCGCCGCTGACGACGAGTTCCCGGGCGTTGAAATAGTCGTATTGCGTCAGAAAATCATGGCACAACACGAACCCGAGGCTCATGATCGTTAAGGCGGACAGAAGACCGATCGCCCTGGCGATTCCGATCCAGCGACGCCGGCGCAGCGCCGATTTTTTCAAGGCGCTGTTCTTGTAATAATTTTTACGGGAGGGTTTACCTGCCAACAATTTTAACCTCCGGTTCCAGTTCGATGTTAAACAGCTTGCGTACGGCGGTTTGGGCGGTTTCCATGAGCGCCATAATATCACCGGCCGAAGCACCTCCGCTGTTGATGATAAAATTGGCGTGCCGGGGCGAAATCAGGGCGCCGCCGATTCTTTCCCCTTTTAATCCGGCCAGTTCGATGAGTTCGCCGGCGGGTTTGCCCGAAACCGGATTTTTAAAAAAACAGCCGGCACTGGGCAGGTTCGTCGGCTGGCGCTCCCGACGTTTTTTCAAAATTTCTTCAGCTTCCTGCTGCAAATCCCGACCCGCTGAAGGTTCAAGGTAAAAGTAACCGTCAATGATGATCGGGTCTCCGGGGGTGCGGTTTGTGATTTCGTTTTGCAAGGAAAGTTTCCGGTAAGAAAAGTCGAGCCGCTCCTTTGCAAGTGTTTGGGTATCGCCGGCCGCAGTCAGAATGGTTATCTTTTCCAGAACATCCTGCACCCACCCATGGGAGGTTCCGGCATTCATCATGATGGCGCCGCCGACCGTGCCGGGAATTCCCAGTGCGAAATTCATCCCCTTTAGATCAGCGGCGATGGCAAAACCGCACAGTTTGTGCAGGCGGGCTCCCGCCATGGCCCTTACGAGTACGCCGCCGTTGCGGCTGCCGATCTTTGAAATCCCGTTCAGGCATTTCGTTAAAACAATGATGATTCCCTCAACTCCCGTGTCTTTTACCAGCAGATTGGTTCCGTCCCCGATGACCAGAAAGGGAAGACCAACCTGCCCGGTCCATTGAATCAGGGCCTGCAGATCCGCCGGCGTGGCCGGGATGACAAAGGCTTCGGCCGGTCCGCCGACCTTCAGGGAAGTGTGCCGGGACATGGGTTCGTCAAAGCGCACATCGTCCTTAAATCGATTTCGGAGCCATATTCGGGCGGATCTATCCAGTCCCATCATACACCTTCGACCTGAAACAATTCGAACCCTCAGAACTTTAAAGTTAAAATTTGCATGCCGATTTTCCAAACGTCGCCGGCCCCCAGCGTCAGCAGGATGTCCCCCGGTTTCAGCACCTTCTTCAGCAGGCGGATGGCGGCCGGGAAGTCTTTGCAGTAATGCGCGTCCTTATGCCCGTGGGCCTTGATGGCCTCGCACAGAACCGGCCCGTCCACTTCCGGGATTTTCTTTTCACCCGCCGGATAAATCGGCAGGACTGCCAGGAGGTCCGACTGATAGAAAGCGCGCGTAAATTCGTCAAACAACGCCCGGGTGCGTGAAAAGCGATGGGGTTGAAAGGCAACGACAATCCGGCGGTCGGACCAGCTTTCCTTGATGGCCTGCAGGGTGGTCTTGATCTCCGTGGGATGGTGGCCGTAATCATCTATGACCGTAAGGCCGGCTGTTTCCCCTTTTATTTCCAAACGCCGCTGGACGCCCTCAAGGGTTTCCAGCGCGCTTTTGATGACGGCAAAGGGAATCCCGAGTTCGACCGCGACGGCGATGCTGGCCATGGCATTGAGAACATTGTGAATGCCCGGCAGGTTGAGCTCGATGTCGCCCAGCTTGCGGCCGAGATGATAGGCTCCGAACCTGCTTTTCAAGCCTGCAAAGATGATTTCCCGGGCCTGGAAATCCGCCTGGGTGCTGATGCCGTAGGTGGTATAGCGCTTCTGAACCCTGGGAAGGATATGCTGGATAGGCTCGTTGTCCAGACACAACACCGCCAGGCCGTAAAACGGTATCCGGTCGATGAAATGAAGAAAGACTTCCTTGATGGCATCAAGGTCGGCATAGAAATCCAGATGTTCCCGGTCGATATTGGTGACCACCGCAATGGTGGGGGAAAATTTCAGAAAGGATCCGTCGCTTTCATCGGCTTCCGCCACGATAAATTCGCCTTTGCCCAGGACGGCATTTGAACCGATTCCTTTTAATTTGCCGCCGATGACCACGGTGGGATCGAGCCCGCCCTTTGCCAGCACCGCTGCAATGATGGAGGTGGTGGTGGTCTTGCCGTGGGCTCCGGCGACGGCCACGCTGTATTTTAAGCGCATGAGTTCGGCCAGCATTTCGGCCCTGGGGATGACCGGGATGGATTCCCGGCGGGCGGCCAGGACTTCGGGATTTTCCGTTTTAACGGCGGAAGATGTTACCACCACATCGGCGCCGGCGACATGGGCGGCGTCATGGCCTTGATGCACAACGCCTCCCAGCTGCTTCAGATTATCGGTAATGTCCGACAGTTTAATGTCGGACCCGGACACCTTATAACCGAGATTGAGCAGCAGTTCGGCAATGCCGCTCATGCCGATGCCGCCGATGCCGACAAAATGGATATGGTACTTTTTAAGATACATTCCTGCTTTTTATTCCTTTTTTCAATTGACCCCTCGACCCCTTGGCCCCTCGAATCCTGACGCTGCCTGTCTTTGGAAAACAACCCTATCTATCAGGGCTTAATTTTGTCCCGACACCAACCGGTAACACCCCTCCACAATCATTCCGGCCGCGTCCGGCCGTCCCTGGGCGCCGGCCCTTTGCGCCATGCGTGCCAGGACTTCCGGGTCGGCGGCATAATATTCAATCCGTTGCGCCAGGCGGCGGCCGTCCAGATCCTGCTGCAGCATGAGTTCGGCCGCGCCCGTTTCCGATAAGGCACGCGCGTTCAATTCCTGATGATTGTCGGCGGCATGCGGAAACGGGATGAATATCACCCCTTTGGCGGCAACGCTGATCTCCGCCACGGTGGTTGCGCCGGCGCGGCAGATAATCAGGTCGGCCCGCCCGTACTGCTGCGCCATATCGTCAAAGAAGGGCGCCACCACCGCAGCCACGCCGGCTGACTGATAGGCCTGCTGCAACGCCGCCTCATCCGCAATGCCGGTCTGGTGAATGAAATGGTAGCTGTCCTTATCTTTAAGGAACGCGAGGGCCTCCCGGACGGCCAGATTGATCGGGTGGGCGCCCTGGCTGCCTCCCAGGATCAGCACCCGGAACCGTTCCTTTCCTCCCGGGAGTGTTCCGATTGCTTTCGGAGCCGCTGCCAGCGCCTGGATCTCCCTGCGGACCGGATTTCCGCTGACGCGCACCTTGGTGCTGTCGAAACGCGCGACTGTATTCTCAAAAGAAACGAAAATACGGTCTGCAAAGCGGGACAGCAGCCGGTTGGTTATGCCCGGCAAAACGTTTTGTTCGTGCAAAGCGATTTTAATACCCATGAGCCATGCTCCTACGACAACGGGACCGGCCGAGTAGCTCCCGACTCCCAGCACCACATCCGGGTGATATGTCCGGATGATCCGGATGGATGCCGCAATCCCCGCAGGGACCTTCAGCATCGCTGCGGCCTGATGGAAGACGCCCCGACCCTTGAACCCTTCCGCCGGGATGGTTTCGAGGCTGAAACCGGCCCTGGCCAAAACCGACCGTTCGATTGCATTGCCGGTGCTGACAAACAGCACCCGGTTGCCGGGGTCGCGGACCATGAATTCCTGGGCGACGGCGACGCCCGGAAACAGGTGCCCGCCGGTGCCCCCTCCCGCGATTAGGACCCGCAGCGCGCCGCCGGCCTCACCGGCATGGTTTCTGGCGGCAGAGGGTTTCATCGGGGCCTGGCGTTTTCAATATTCATCAGTATTCCAATGGATGCCATATTGATCAGCAACGATGTCCCTCCATAACTTAAAAACGGCAGCGTCAATCCCTTGGTCGGCAGCAGCCCCAGGCAAACCCCCATATTGATCAGAACCTGGATCGCCAGCGCTGCGGTCAGTCCCAGGGCGACATACGATCCGAACAGATCGCCGGTGTTGCGGGCGATGCTGATGCCGCGCCAGACAATCAGGCAATACAATCCCAGGATCAGGAATATGCCCACGAGTCCCAGCTCCTCACCGATAACTGAAAAAATAAAATCGGTATGGGGCTCCGGCAGATAGAACAGCTTCTGGTATCCCTTGCCGATGCCGGCGCCCCAGATTCCGCCGGTGCCGAAGGCCATCAGGGAGTGAATGATCTGGTAACCCTCTTCGGTGGGATACTGCCAGGGATCCAGAAAGCTCATTATCCGTTTGATGCGGTATTCGGCATGAATCATGAAGTAGTATAACACCGGCAGGACCAGCAGCAGGGACGCGCAAAGATGCAGCAGGCGCGCGCCGCCGACAAACAGCATGATCCAGGTCAGCGCCCCCAGAATCACGACCGATCCGAAATCCGGCTGGAGAAATATCAGCACGGTAAATGCCGAAAGGACCAGTACATGGGGCAAAAAGCCGATATAAAAATCTTTAAGGCAACCCTTTTTTTTGCTCATGGAATAGGCCATAAAGAGGACGATGGCGATTCGTGCAAATTCCGACGGCTGAAAGGATACCGGTCCGAACCGCAGCCAGCGGGCGGCTCCTCCGGCCGAGGAACCCCAGTCCGAGAGGGGGATGGCAGCCAGAAATGCCAGCGCCAGCAGCAGGATCGGATAGGCCAGCGACCGGTACCAGCGGTAAGGAATGTGTTTGTACAGCACCAGAACGATAATTCCCCCCATGGCGAAAACGGCCTGTTTTCTTAAAAAGAAATATTCCGTGCCGAATTTTTTGAGCGCCAGGGCCGAACTGGCGCTGTAAACCATGACAATGCCGATCCCCACCAGCAACAGTACCGGAAACAGGAGCAGGATGTCGTATCTTAAAGGCGCGTTCTTGTGTGATTCCATGGCCATGGTGGTTTCCCGTTACAGTTTTTTAACGTGTTCCGTAAAATCCCGGCCCCGCTCGGCGTAGTTATTATACATATCAAAGCTGGCGCAACCGGGCGACAGCAGCACCACATCCCCGGGAGCGGCCGCCCGGGCCGCCTCAAAAACGGCCGCCTGCATGTTCTTTGCTGCGGCGGCGGACGTGCGACGGTCCAGCGCCGCAAGGATTTTATCCCCGGCTTCTCCCATAACGATCAGGTGTTTGACTTTGCTTCTGACCGGATCTTTCAGCAAATCAAAACTGCTGCCTTTATCCCGCCCGCCCATGATCAGAACCACCGGTTCGTTGAATGCCTCCAGCGCCCGGACGACCGAGTCCGGAGTGGTGGACTTGGAGTCGTTGAAGTAACGGACCTTGCCGCAGGTGGCAATATGCTCCAGCCGGTGGGGCAGACCCCGGAAATCTTTTAAAGCCGAAAGGATGCCTGCGAGGTTGCCGCCGGCCGCCAGGGCCGCCAGAGCCGCCGCGGCCGCATTTTCGAGGTTATGCCGGCCGAGGAGCCGGATTGCATCCAGCGGGAGCGATTGACGTCCGCCCGCTTTTGTCAGCAATAGAATTTCGCGGTCCGCAATGAGGGCGCCTTCGGTCGCCGCGTCTTTCTGATAACCGAAATAAAACCGCCGGCTCCGAATCGCCCGGCTGAAAGAGCGGATGTGCGCGTCCGCTCCGTTTATTACCGCCACGTCGCTCTCCTGCTGGTTCTTAAAAATCAGGCTTTTAGACCGGATGTAGGCGTCAAAGTCCGCATAGCGGTCAAGATGGTCTTCGCTGATGTTCAGCAGGACCGCCACCTTCGGTCTGAAACGGTCGATGGTGTCGAGCTGAAAACTGCTGATTTCGGCGACAATCACGTCGGCCTTTTTCTCTTCCTGCAGATAACCGATCAGGGGCGTGCCGATATTGCCGCCGACAAATACCCGCAGTCCGGATTTTTTAAGCATTTCCCCCAAAAGTGCGGTGGTGGTAGTTTTGCCGTTGGTGCCGGTTACGGCGACAATCGGTTCCCGGATAAAACGGCCGGCCAGTTCAATTTCTCCCATGACCGGAATCCCCTTAGCCTGGGCGGATGCGATCACGTCAAGGGTATGCGGAACTCCCGGGCTTAGCACAATCAGATCCGCTCCGTTAAAGGTTTCCGGACGGTGGCCGCCCAGTTCCAGGCGGACATCCATTGCGCGGGCGGCCGCAAGCCGGGATCCCAGGGCGGCTCTATCGGAAATATCCGTGACGGTCACGCCGGCGCCTTTTTTTTTCAGAAATCGTGCCAGCGCAAGACCGGTCACGCCGAGACCGACCACCAGGGTACGTCTGTTCGCAAGTTTCATTCTGTCCTGTCGGGATGCAGGTTACGGGCTGTTTTGTTTTTGCCGTCTTGCTCTAAGTTTATGGTTTTTGGTTTGTGTTTCCGCAAAGAATAACTCCGTTAAATGTCTTCAACCCGTAACCTGCAAAAGTAAACTTTTAGACCTTCTCCGTATAAGTCGGGAGAAAGGGATCGAGGATTTCAGGGGCCAAGAGGTCCGGTGCTGATAAATACTTTTCATTTCACTGGAACCCTTGAATCCCCGACCCCTCGAATCCTTGCCAGATTATCAGCTAATCTAAAAATTATTCCATTATATCGAAATGTTAAATACAACATAGCCCGTGTTACCTCAGTTTCAATGTGCTCATGGCGACCAGGGCCAGGAGGATCGCAATAATCCAGAATCGCACGATTACCTTGGGCTCAGGCCACCCCTTGAGTTCAAAGTGATGATGCAGGGGCGCCATCCGGAAAATGCGGCGGCCGTGGGTCATTTTAAAAAAAGTCACCTGCAGGATGACCGAAAGGGCTTCGATTACAAAAAGTCCCCCCACCACGATCAGCAGGATTTCCTGTTTGGTTATTACCGCAACCGAACCGATGGCCGCTCCCAGGGAGAGCGAGCCCACGTCTCCCATAAAAACCTGGGCCGGATAGGTGTTGAACCACAAAAATCCGAACCCGGCGCCGGCGATGGCGCCGCAGAAAACCGCCAATTCACCACTGCCGGCGACGTAATTGATCTGAAGATACTCCGCAATCCGGACATGCCCGGCCACATAGGCAAAGATCATGTAGGTTGCTGCCACAATGATGGCCGGTCCGATGGCCAGACCGTCCAATCCGTCCGTCAGGTTGACTGCATTGGACGTTCCCACGATTACCAGCGCTGCAAACAGGACGTACCCCCAGCCGAGATCCGGTGAAATATTTTTAAAAAACGGGATGGTGACCACCGTATCAAAGTCGGGGCGCCAATAAACCAGAATTCCGGTCATAATTGCCAGAACGGTTTGCGCCATAAATTTGCTGCGCACCCCCAACCCTTTACTCTGTTTTTTAATCAGCTTCAGATAATCATCCCCGAATCCGATAAGGCCGAAGCCGACCGTTACCAGCAGGACGATCCAGATATAGGTGTTGGCCAGGTCGGCCCACAGGAGGGTCGCCAGCACGATGGCGAAAATGATCAGCGCGCCGCCCATGGTGGGTGTGCCGGCTTTGCTTAAATGTGACCGCGGGCCGTCGTCGCGGACGTACTGTCCGATCTGCAGCCGGCTTAATTTGCGGATGGCCCAGGGCCCCAGCAGAAAACAGATCAGGAAGGCCGTCAGGCTGGCGTAAATCGTCCGGAAGGTGATGTAACGAAAAACGTTCAACACCGACAGGGTGGAACTCAGTGGATATAAGAAGTAGTAGAACATTTTAGAATCTTAACCCTCTATATGCCTCAATATGTCTTTCCGCCTTCGCCGTCCGCCCATGCTTTGAGGCCGGCCACGATTTTTTCCATTTGCATGCCCCGGGAGCCCTTCACCAGAACCCAGTCCCCCGCCGCCAGGCGCCCGGTCAGTTCCGCCAGAATTCCCACGTGGGTTCCGCAAAAGATGTCCCCGGCATCGATCCCTCCCGCTCCGGCGCCGGAACGGACCGCTTCAGCGTGGTTCCCGGTCAGATAAAGGCGGTCGGCACAGGTCCCGGCGGCAAATGCGCCGATTTCCCGGTGCAGGGCTTCAGCCTCGTCGCCCAGTTCCAGCATGTCGCCGAGAACCAGGATGCCGCGGCCGCTCCCTTTCAATTCGCACAAGGCGGCGATGGCCGCCTGCATGGAGGCCGGATTGGCGTTATAGGTATCATCGACGATGACAACCTTTTTGCGGGTTTGAATAATATTCATGCGTCCGCCGACGGTCTTGAAATTTTCCAGGCCGGCCTTGATTTCCGCTGCGGGAAGTCCCAGGATCAAGCCGACCGCTGCGGCCGCCAGGGCGTTGGGGACCATAAATCTGCCGGTTGCGGCCAAAGTGACGTCGATTGCTTCGGCCGGCAGAAGCAGCCGGAAACGGACCGTCTCAGGTGTGCCGGCAACCGCCGCGGCGCGGACGGCGGCATGATCGCTAAAACCGAAAAACGTAACGGCCAGGCCGGTTTTCCGGGCCAGTTCCAGCGCCTTGGGATCATCGGCATTCAAGACGGCCGTTCCGTCCGGTTTTATTTTTTCCAGCAGTTCCCCTTTGGCCCGCATGACGCCGTCGACGGATCCCAGTCCTTCCAGGTGCGCCCGGCCGATGTTGGTAATGACACCCACGTCCGGTTGGCAGATTTCCGCCAGCCGGCGGATCTCACCCGGATGATTCATGCCGAGTTCAAGTACCGCCCATTGATGTCGGGGTTCCAGTCTCAGCAGCGTCAGGGGCATGCCGATTTCATTGTTTAAATTGCCGCTGGTGGAGAGAGTCCGGTAGCGCCGGGAAAGCACCGCTGCGATCATCTCCTTGGTGGAAGTCTTGCCGTTTGATCCGGTGACGGCGACGACCGAAACCCCGGCCCGCCGGCGGTTGTATCCGGCCAGGTCGCCCAGCGCCCGGGTGGTCTCTTTTACGGCTAACACGGCACTTCCGAGCCTTTTTAAATCCTCAAGATTCAACGATTCAACCTTCGACCCGTCAACAATCATGCCGCGGACGCCTGCGGCGGCCACATCGGGTATGAAGCGATGCCCGTCATGCACCTGTCCCCGGATGGCGACAAACAGACAGCCGGGGGCAATGCTGCGGGAGTCGATGGAAATGCCCGCAAATACCTGTTGCCGGTCGCCGCACAACAGTTCGCCGCCGGTGGCCGCCAATATGTCGGCGGTTGTCCAGGGTATCGGACCGGAAACCGGCGGGTTATGTCGTGTTTGAGATGACGGCATGTCGTTTAGAAATTCCATTCAAGCATTACCCGCAATGACCGCAGACTGTTTTTAAAGAACTTTCCGCAAGGATCGATAAGGCTTGCCGGGCCTCGCTGCGATCATCAAAAGGGTGTCTTTGTTTTCCGACGATTTGATAGGTTTCGTGGCCCTTGCCGGCAATTAAAATGATGTCCCCGGGCCTTGAAACCGAGAGCCCCAGGCGGATCGCCGCTTTGCGGTCCGGTTCGACCGCAAACCCTTTTTTCCTGAAGCCGGTTTTTAACTCTTCCAGGCTGAATTCAGCCGCGGAAGTCAAGCGGATGCCCTCCCGGACTGCCCCGATAATGCGAAGCGGATCCTCCGTGCGCGGATTGTCGGACGTGATAATCGCAAGATCGCACAGGCGGCCGGCAATTTCGCCCATCAGGGGCCGTTTGCTCCGGTCCCGATCACCGCCGCAGCCGAACACGCAGATGATTCTGTTTTCGGAAATCAACCGCAGGGCCGTCAGGACATTTTTGAGGGCATCGGGTGTATGGGCGTAATCGACATAAATAAAGCGTTCAATGTCATTGGGGACGCGTTCCAGACGGCCCGGTACGTGCGTCAGGTTTTCGATGCCGGTCCGGATCGTTTCAGGGGGAAGATTCAGGGCCAGCCCCACGCCCGCAGCGCAAAGAATATTCTCCACATTGTGGGCGCCGATCAAGGCGGATTTGATTCTAATGTTTCCGGACGGCAAGGAAATCCGGGCGCTGATGCCGGAGAGATCGATGGCAATCTGATCGGGCCTGATCCGGCAGCTTTTCGAATGCCCGGCCGACAGGGCCGCGATGTCGAGGGCGGCCAGCAATTCCTCGCCTTCAGGATGGTCGGCGCAGACAACGGCAACCGCCTTTTCCTTTTTGGGGCCGCAGCTTAAAGTGCCCGTAAAGAACTTTTTCTTGCAGGCCCAGTAGTGTTCCATGTCGCCGTGATAATCGAGATGGTCCTGGGTGAGATTGGTAAACACGCCGATATCGAATTGACACCCGTGGATGCGGTCAAGATCAATGGCGTGGGAGGATACTTCCATGACCACATGCGTGATGCCCTGCTGCAGCATCCGGGCCAGAATTCGCTGCAGGTCCAAAGATTCAGGGGTTGTTACCGGGTTGGCATAATGTCCGCCGGCGTAACGGTAATCGATGGTTCCGATAACGCCGACGGCAAGGCCGGCGGCGGCAAGGATGCTTTCAATCAGAAATGCCGTGGTGGTCTTGCCGTTGGTGCCGGTAATGCCGATCAGGCAAAGCCGCTCAGACGGATTTTGGTAGAAGCGGGCGGCGATTTGCGCCAGGGCCCGACGCGTATTTTTAACCTGAACCGTGACGACATCTTTTTCTACCGGCTGCTGGACAACGACGGCGGCGGCGCCTCTTTCAATGGCCTCGTCAATATAGGCGTGGCCGTCCACCGTCAGGCCGGGGACGGCAATAAAAAGTCCCGAAGGCTGAACATCCTGAGCGCGGTAATGCAGGGAGCTGATTTCGGGATCGGCGTCCGGCGCTGATTTCAGTCCCAGGGGAACCGTCACCACCGGGGCATCGCTTTTCCAATAGGGTTCGTCCGTATTTAATAAGCCGGAGAGTTTCACCCGCTGACCTCTTCCTGAAAGGCTGCCGTTAAGTTGTGCCTGCCCTTGTCCGGGGTTATGTTCAGATAGTTCAAGGTTTCAAGGGCGATTTTTTTAAAGGCCGGGGCGGCGACAACCCCGCCGTAGTGGTGTTTCCCGGGTTCATTGACGACAACGAGAATCACAATCTCCGGATTTTCAACCGGGGTAAACCCGACAAAAGAGGCGATATATTTTCCCTTGGCGTAGGTTCCGCTATCATCCGTTTTCTGGGCGGTTCCGGTCTTGCCGGCCACCGTAAAACCTTCAATGGCGGCGTTGACGCCGGTTCCATCCCCCTGGATCGCGGTTTGCATGATTTTTTTTATCGCCCGGGCCGATTGGGGCGAAACCGCCCGGCGAATCATCAGCGGCTGGGTGCTTCTGACCAGCCGACCGTTATTGTCGGTAATGGCCTGGACGATGTAAGGCCTCATCAGGACGCCGTCGTTGGCGATGGCAGCGGCGGCGGCCGTCAGCTGGATGGCGGAAACGGAAATACCCTGGCCGAAAGCAATTGCGCCGGCATCTATTTTGGACCAGTAGGTGTGAGCTGTCAGACTGCCGGAGGTCTCTCCCGGACAGTCGATTCCGGTTTTCTGGCCGAACCCGAAGCTGCGCAGGGTATTGAACAGCGTTTCCGGTCCGATCATTTCGCCTACCTTGGCAATACCGATGTTGCTTGAATATTTGACGATCTGTTGTAGGGAGAGCCACCCGTGCGGACGGGTATCATGGATGATGTTGCCGCCGATGCGGTACTGGCCGTTTTCACAATAGTAAATTGAGTTGGGGGTGCTGTTGCCCTGTTCGATGGCTGCAGCGGCGCTGAATATCTTCATGGTCGAGCCGGGTTCAAAGGGGTCCGTGATCGCCCGGTTGCGCCACTGCTGCTGGTTGAAATCATAAAAGACGTTGGCATTAAAAACCGGCACATGGGCCAGCGCCAGAACGGCGCCGGTTTTCGGCGCCATCACAATGGCAATACCCGAGGCGGCCTCAAATTCCTTGACCGTCTCGGCCAGGGTGTTTTCAGCGATGTATTGAACGGTCCGGTCGATGGTTAAAATTATATTTTTCCCGCTTTGGTCGGGAGGGAGTTCTTTGCCGGCAACGATTGCGCGTCCCAGCGCATCCCGCAGAACTGTCCGGTTTTCATTGGTATGCTTCAAATAATCATCGTAATAATATTCGACCCCTTCCAGTCCGTTGCCGTCGATTCCGGAAAATCCGAGAATCTGGGCGGCAAGGGACCGATTGGGGTAGAAACGGTTCTGTTCGGGCTTGAAGACGATGCCGCTGAGATTCAGGGCCCGGACGGCTTCCGCTTCCCTGGGGGAAGCCTGGCGCTTGATCCAGACAAACGGCTTCCGGGAAGCTATCTGGCGGTAAAGGGCGCGTTCATCCAGTTTTAAATTGGCGGCAAGGGCCTTGGCTGCGGCTTTGTGGTTTTCCATATTGAGGGGATGCGCGCCGATGGAGGTTACTTCGATGCTGACGGCCATTTCCCTGTGATTGCGATCATAAATCGTGCCGCGCTTTCCATAAGACCGAAAGGGGGCTTCATATTGATCGGCCGCTTTCTGGGACAACCACGAGCCGCGCAGGACTTGGACGACCGTGGCCTTTGCTCCGATGACGCCGAAAAGAAAAGTGAAAACCAGTCCCACCAGAAAGGTGCGTAAGCTGATATGTTTTAAATATGTGTTTTCGGTCGTTTTCATGGAATCGTGATGGTCTGCTCCGGTTTGGGCGGTCTCAGCCCCAGTCGCTCAGTGGCGATTCTGGTAATACGGTCGGGCGATTTCAGGAGCGCCAGTTCGATTTTCAGATTGTTTTGCAGCAACTGCAGTTCCTTCTGTTTATCAATGGCGGCGGATATCCCGTATCCCAGGCGCATGCACTGAACCCGGCTCCAGGTATACAGCAGCATTTCGGTGATTAAGACGACCAGCAAAACAATCCAGACGCCGATGGGCTGCTGGGGCCGGGTCTTGCGATTGGGTTTGGCTGCCATTGACTCCTTTAAAGTTTCTCAAAGGCCCGCAAGCGGGCACTCCGGGCCATGGGATTTTTGCCGATTTCCGCGGCTGTCGGCCGCACCGGTTTCGGCGTCAGAACGCGCACCATTCTTGTCCGGCCGCAGACGCATTGCGGGAATTTCGGCGGACAGGTGCATCCTTTTGCCAGGGTTTTAATCCGGTGCTTGACGATCCGGTCTTCAAGGGAATGGAACGAGATGACGCACAGGCGGCCTTTCGGATTCAGACAATTCAGCACGCCATCCAGAAAAGACGCCAACACATCGAGTTCCCGGTTGACGGCGATTCGCAGCGCCATGAATACACGCGTAGCGGGATGAATCCGCTGTGAAAGGGTTGCTTTTTTGGGGACAGCGGCCTTGACGATTTCCGCCAGCTGCCGGCTCGAGGTGATTTTTTTCTGCCTTCTACCCGCTACGATTTCCCGTGCAATCTGCCGCGCCCAGCGTTCCTCCCCATATTCCTTAAAAATCTTTCGTAGATTTTTTTCCTCCGCGCCGTTGACAATATCTTCAGCTTTGATGCGTGCCGTGACATCCATGCGCATATCGAGCGGTTCATCTGCCATGAAGCTAAACCCCCGGCCGCTGGATTCAATCTGGTGCAGCGAAAGACCAAGATCCAAAAGGATGCTGTCGACCCCGTCGATTTTAAGCTGCGACAGGAAATCGGGCATCCTGACAAAATTTCCATGAAACAGCCGCACGTTGGCGGCATAATTGCCCAGAACCTCCTCGGCGTTGCGGATGGCATCCCGGTCCTGATCAATTCCGATCAGCAACCCGTCCGGCATGTTTTTTTTTATGATCGCCAGGGCATGACCGGCGCCTCCCAGGGTCCCGTCGACATGGATTTTTCCCGGCCGGCAGTCGAGATACTGCAACACTTCAGCCGACATGACGGGGATGTGTCGATAAGACATGGATCAGAGTCCCAGTTTGGCGACTTCGTTGCGGACGACCTCCTTGCTCATGTCTTCTTCCATATGGGTGTTTTCTCTATCCCAGTTGTCCCGGGACCAAATTTCAAAGTGATCCAGCACCCCCACCAGAACGATTTCCTTGTCAAGCGCCGCGTATTGTCGCAGGGAGGGAGGGATCAGGATCCGCTCCTGTTTGTCGCAGGCGCATTCAAAAGCGCCTCCGATAAACACTCTCCGGAATCGTCGCATGGTTTCGCTTTTTTCGGACAGTGCCAGGATTCGGCTTTCAATCTGGCGCCATTCCGGGAAGGTATATGCCAGCAGACAGCTGTCCATCCGGGACACCATGACCCCGTCGCCGTTAGCCCGGATGATATCCCGAAAGCGCGCCGGCACGATGATGCGTCCTTTTGCATCAAGGGTATGAAAGGAGCTTCCGCGAAACATATCCTCCCCGTTAAACCACTTTAATCCACTTTTTCTGCAATAAACACTATTTAAGCGCAACTGTCAAGAAAAAAATAAAATATTTAATTTGATTTTTATAATAAATAAAAAAACTTAAATGTGTCAAGGTAAATAAAAATCAATGTGGAGTATTGTGGTTTAAAATTGTAACATAAAGGGGACGTTATAAAGGGGACGTTGGTTCTAAAACAACTTGACTTGGCTATTTTACTATTGTAGGATTCCGTATGAACTGGATTCAAATCGGCATGGTTGCGATAGGCGTCATATTAGGTGCGACGGTATTTAAGGGCGCTATCCCTTTTGCGCACCGGTTGGCGCTCAAGGTCCGCTTTTGGCTCCGGCACGGGAGAAAAAGGAAAAGGGTCCTGTTCGTTTACTCGGATAGTTCAATCTGGAAGGATTACATCGAAAAAAACATACTGCCTCGCATCGAATCCCATTCAATCATCCTGAACTGGTCCAAACGCCGTGAATGGGGGCGTCGCATGCAGCTTGAGTCCGAACTGTTCACCCAGTTTGCCGGGCCGGGTAAATTTGTTCCTGTTGCCATTCTATTTTCGCCCATGGGGAAAGCAAGAATCTTCCGATTATGGCGACTTGCCGATAATTCCAAAAGCGACAAAATCAAAGTGTCCAAGCAAGTCGAACAGGCCTTTCTGGAAACGGTGAAACGGCTGCCCCCGGGATAAACATGTGCATCTTTCACGATTGAAACGTCAGGCCGTAGCCTTTGTTTTTGGGATCGGAACGCTTGACAACCCGGTCGATAAATGCAAATTATTTTTGGAAGCCGGCAACTGAACCGACATGGCACGATTAATAAAATCAAGTGATCCCAAAAGAGATCGGATATGTTGAAAATTAAACAGTTTCGCTACTCGGCCGATAATTTTGCCTATGTAATTTACGGCGACGCCGCGGCAGGAGTCGTGGACGGCGGCGCCGTGGAAAAGATCCTGGCCTTTCTGGCCGACGCCGACCTGAAGCTGCAATTTATCGCAAACACCCATCAGCATGCGGATCACACGGTGGGGACCGCACGTTTGCAGGACCGCACGGGGGCCCCTGTATATGACAACCTAACGTTGCGAAACCGGCGCGAGATCGAGTTGGAGGGCCGCAAAATTTCCATCCTGGAAACTCCGGGGCATACGGCCGATTCGATCTGCTTTTATTTTGAAAATGTGCTGATCAGCGGCGACACCCTTTTTAACGGTACCATCGGAAACTGCTTTTCGGGCGATCTAAAGGGGTTTTTAGGTTCAATCAAACGGTTGATGGCCCTGCCGGCGGAAACCCTGATTTGCGCCGGCCATGATTATGTCAAAAGCGCCATGGTGTTTGCGCGCTTGCTGGAGCCGGAAAACCTTGCCATTGATCAGTTTCTGAAGAGATACGATCCCGCCCGGGTTTTTTCGACCCTGCAGGAGGAACTCAAGGTCAACCCCTATTTGAGATTTAACGACAGCCGCATGGTCGCCGTTCTCGAAAAAAAGGGACTTCCCGTCGATAGCGAATACCGGCGCTGGGAATCCCTGATGTCACTGGAATAGATGCATTGATCGAAACGGTAAAAAATCATGCCGAAAAGCTGTTTAAGGGGGCCCGCGGCAGCCATGACTGGGAGCATACCCTGCGGGTGGCCCGATTGTGCCGCCGGATCGGGGCGGTGGAAGGGGCCGACATGGATGTCCTCATGGCTGCGGCCTATCTGCATGACATCGGACGATGTTATCAGGATGTCTCCAACGGGAAGGTCTGCCATGCCGAAAAGGGCGCGCAAATGGCCCGGCCGATCGTAGCGGCGCTTCCCCTGTTGCCGGCGCAGAAAGAGAACATCCTGCACGCCGTGGGCGCCCATCGCTTTCGCGGGACCCGGCCGCCGGAAACCCTGGAAGCCAAAGTGCTGTTTGATGCCGATAAACTGGACGCCATCGGTGCGGTCGGCGTGGCCCGGGCGTTTCTCTTTGCCGGTGAAGTCGGCGCCCGGCTGCACAATCCGGACATGAATGTCGCGGAGGCCAGGCCGTATTCCATCGACGATACCGGCTACCGTGAATTCAAGGTGAAACTCAGCAAGATAAAGGACCGGATTATGACGCCGGAAGGACGAAAGCTGGCGGAAGCGCGCCATGAATTCTTGCTGAAATTTTTCGGACGGTTTTTAAGTGAATATGAGGGAAAGGAATAGCCCGTATGAGCATCAATGTGGTCTCAAAGATCGATGACAGTGTAAAGGTCAGGCGCGTTCTGGTGAGTGTTTCCGATAAAAGCGGTCTGGCTGAATTTATTCCGCAGCTTTTGAGAATCAACCCGGACATCCGGATTTTTTCCACCGGCGGCACGTTCAGCCGGCTGCAGGAGATATTAAAGGAAAAAGCCGGCGGCTGTCTGCAGCAGGTATCGGATTACACCGGGCAGCCTGAAACCCAGGGCGGCCTGGTGAAAACGCTTGATTTTAAAATTTATCTGGGACTGCTGACGGAGACGTACAACCAATCCCACCAGGCCGACTTAAAGCGAACCGCCGCGGTTCCCATCGACATGGTGGTCGTCAACCTGTACCCCTTCAAAGAGACCGTCGCAAAACCGGATGTTACCGTCGAACGGGCCCGCGGCAATATCGATATCGGCGGCCCCTGCATGATCCGGGCGGCGGCCAAGAATTTTATCCGGGTTGCAGCGGTGGTGGATCCGTCCGACTATCCGTTGATCGTTGCCGGGATGGAAGCTCTGCAAGGCCGCATTTCTTTGGCGCTGCGCTTCCGGTTGGCCCAAAAAGCATTCAGGCACACCGCCGGTTACGATGGGGCGATAGCGGAATTTTTGGAAAAAACACCCATTGGAACGGTGGTGAAGAGTTATCCGGAACGGGTTTCATAGCAACGGACATTTGTTGAGAGACAAACAGGTGAATACAATGACTGACGATCTTAAGAAAATGTACAAGACCATCGTTGCGGAACATTTTCCGCCCAAAATGGAAATCAGTTTTATCGACGGCGCCAGGCGGCAGACGCTTTTTTATGAAAAGGTTCTCTGGACCATCGGCGACGAGCAGATGGGATTGCGATACGGTGAAAACCCCGGACAGGAGGCGGCCCTCTATCGTCTCAGCAACGGCAACCTGGTCCTGGGAGATACCGAGACCATTCAGGCGGGACAGTACCTGGCTTCCGATATTGAACTGCTGCAGTCCGGCAAGCATCCCGGCAAGACCAACCTGACCGATGCCGACAATGCCCTCAATATTTTACGATATTTTCCCGAACGCCCCACGGTTGTCATCGTCAAACATAACAACCCCTGCGGCGTGGCCCGGTCCGACACCCTGGAGAGCGCTTACGCCAAAGCGTATATGGCGGACCGGGTGGCGGCATTCGGCGGCTGCATTGCCGTCAACCGGCCGGTGGACAGGCCGACGGCCGAAGCCATTTTCAAACAGTATGCCGAGGTGGTGGTGGCACCCGACTTTGAATCCGGTGTAATGGATATCTTCGCAAGAAAGAAAAATCTCAGGGTCATCCGGATTGCAAATATTGAGCGCCTGCAGGAGTTTACCGGCAAAATTTTCATCGATTTCAAAAGCCTGATCGACGGCGGCATCATTGTGCAGGAGTCCTTTGTGCCCCGGACGCGACGGGCGGCCGACCTGCATCCGGCCGAATGCGAATATAAGGGCAGGAAATACAAAATTGAGCGGCTGCCGACCCCGGCGGAATATAAAGACCTCCTCTTCGGCTGGCTGGTGGAGTCCGGCATTACCTCCAATTCCGTCATCTACGTCAAGGACCAGGTCACCGTGGGCATCGGAACCGGCGAGCAGGACCGGGTCGGCGTTGCCGAAATTGCGCGGGATAAAGCCTATCGCAAACTGGCCGACCGCTACTGTTTTGAAGCCCATGCCGTCGCCTATAACGATTTAAAGGATCCGGACAAGAAAAGCGAAATCGATCGGCGCGTGGCGCGGGAAAAGGGCGGCCTGATCGGGTCGGCCATGGTCAGCGACGCTTTTTTCCCCTTCAGGGACGGCGTTGATGTCGGGATCCGGGAGGGAATATCGGCAGTGGTTCAGCCCGGCGGTTCCGAAAATGACTATCAGTCCATCGAGGCCTGTAACGAGGCCGGTGTTACCATGGCCTACACCGGCCAGCGGAGCTTTAAACATTAGCCCGTTTTTGAAAAACTGCGCCAAAATCCAGGTATCCAAAAATACTTACGTATCATATTTCATCGCACCGCAGCGTCGCAGAGAACGCGGGGGATGTTTTTTTTGCTTTCCGCTGAATGGGCGGAAAGCAAAAATATACCTTTCGGGTGATGGAGAAATCCCTTTAGCGGTTATCAGGATAATGCCTTGTTAATGACAGTCAAGGCTGTGTCGATATCATCCGAAGATACCTGGTAATGGGTGACAACCCGGATCTGATCGGGCTCTTTGGGCCCCACCAGAACCCCCTCGGCCTTGAGCCGCCGGGTTAATTCCTGCGGGGTTAAATCCTTACGGGTAATCTTGAAAAAGACAATGTTGCTTTTAATCCGTTCCGGCGCAATCGACAACCCCGCGATGGCCGCTATCCCTTCCGCGAGCCGGCGGGCATTGGCATGGTCATCTGCCAGACGGTCGACCATTTCAGTGAGCGCTACGATGCCGGCGGCCGCCAGGATTCCGGCCTGGCGCATTCCCCCGCCGATAGCCTTGCGGAGTCTGCGGGCTTCGGCGATAAAATCAGTCGGCCCGCAAATCATGGAACCCACCGGTGCGGCCAGGCCCTTGCTCAGGCAAAACGAGATGGAGTCCGCTTCGGCAGCCAGGGTCGCGGCCGGGACCCCCTGGGCGACGGCCGCGTTGAATATGCGGGCGCCGTCCACATGAATCTTAATCCCATGGCGACGGGCGATCTCCCCGACGCTGCGCATGTAAGCGGCGTCCAGAAATCCGCCGTTGCAGCGGTTGTGGGTGTTTTCCAGTGCGATCAGGCGGGTGCGGGGAAAATGAATATTGTCCGGCCGGATGGCGGCTTCAATATCGCCCGGCTTCAGGGTGCCGTCGGGCTGGTTGGGAATGGTGCGATGATGAATTCCCCCCAGCGCGGCGGAGCCGCCCTGCTCGCTGAAGAAAATGTGGGATTCATCGCCCAGGATGATTTCATCGCCCCGGCCGCAGTGGGTCAGCTGGCTCACCAGGTTGCCCATGGTGCCGCTGGCAACAAACAGGGCGGCCTCTTTACCGAGCCTTTCGGCCGACAATTCCTCCAGCCGGTTGACGGTGGGATCTTCTCTGAACACATCGTCGCCGACAGGGGCTTCAGCCATGGCGCGGCGCATGTTGGCAGTCGGCTGGGTAACGGTATCCGAACGCAGGTCTATAACAGGCATGATCGATTTCTCCTTTGTTTATAATTGGCGCCATGAAAAAAATCGGCGCGGTTTTGCCGAGAACCATATGACCTTTATATAAAACAGGGTAACCCTGCAAGAATTAAGTTGAAACTGTATCGGAAAAAGGTCTTGCTTGACTATTCGGGTCGGATAAATATAAAAAATACACTGAGAAATTCAAGTGATTACAGGGAAGGCAAACATTCTGTTCCCCTGTCGCTTTCCTGACATTCGGGTCGACTCTTTTTTGACCGGATGTCCTTTACCGGGCCCCAAAGGAGGTTGGTATGGCTGAACTGTTGTGGCGTCCATCAGAGCAAAGAATTCAAAAGACGAACATGTACCGGTTTATGAACATCGTCAACGACCGGCATGATCTCGGGCTCAGGGACTATGACGGGCTGTACCAGTGGTCGATAGCGAACATATCAGACTTTTGGGCGGCCATGTGGGATTTTGGCGGCATCATCGCTTCCAGGCCCTATACCGAGGTGGTCGATGATCCCGGCAAAATGCCCGGGGCCAAATGGTTTGCGGGGGCTTATCTGAATTTTGCCGAAAACCTGCTGCGCTTTCGCGACGACCGGACCGCCCTGATTTTCAAAGGCGAAGGGCGGGCCGTACGCCTGACCTATGCCCGTCTCTATGACGAGGTCGCGCGCCTGGCCGATTCTCTCAAGCGCCTGGGGATTGCACCCGGGGACCGGGTGGTGGGATTCATGCCGAATGTGCCCGAGACGATCGTGGCCATGCTGGCAGCCGTCAGCCTGGGGGCGGTGTGGTCTTCGTGTTCGCCGGATTTCGGAATCAAGGGGGTTTTGGACCGCTTCGGGCAGATCATGCCGCGGGTCTTGTTTACCACCGACGGGTATTTCTTCAAGGGCCGGGAGCATGACTCGCTGCGGCGGATGGCCGATATCCTCAAAGAGATTCCCACCATTGAAAAGGTGGTGGTGGTTCCCTATGTTGCAAAACAGCCGGATATCGGGTTTGTCCCCGGGGCCGTGCACTATGATGATTTCAAATCGGCGGCGTCCGGTCTTGAAATCGAATTCAGGCAGCTTCCCTTCGAGCATCCCCTCTATATCATGTATTCCTCCGGGACCACGGGGCTGCCCAAGTGCATGGTCCAGAGCGCCGGGGGGATCCTGATCCATCATCTGAAGGAACTGATGCTGCATACCGACCTGACGCGTGCGGACACCATCTTTTACTTTACGACCTGCGGCTGGATGATGTGGAACTGGCTGAGCTCGTCGCTGGCGGTGGGGGCGACCCTGGTCTTGTATGACGGAAACCCCTTTCATCCCCATCCGGGGGTGTTGTGGCAGATGGCTCAGGACGAGAAAATAACCGTATTCGGCACCAGCGCGGGGTACATCGCGGCCCTGCAGGGCGCCGGGGTCCGGCCGGGCCGGGAGTATGATCTTTCACGGCTGCGGGCCGTGCTTTCGACCGGGTCGCCGCTTTCGCAGGAAGGGTTTAAGTTTATCTATGCAGCCGTCAAGCAGGATCTGCAACTGGCGTCGATCTCCGGCGGTACGGACTTAAACGGCTGCTTTGCCCTGGGAAATCCGATGGGGGCGGTGTATGCCGGCGAACTGCAGTGCCGGGGGCTTGGCATGAAAGTGGAGGCCTTTGATGAAAACGGGCAGGCGGTGGTGAACCGGCAGGGGGAACTGGTGTGCCGCGCGCCGTTCCCGTCGATGCCGATCTATTTCTGGAACGACCCGGACGGCGAGAAATACCGCAGCGCCTATTTTGACGTGTACCCGGGGGTCTGGCGCCACGGGGATTATATCGTGATCACCGAGCGGGGCGGGGTGGTGATGTACGGCCGGTCGGATGCGACCCTGAACCCCGGCGGGGTCCGGATCGGCACGGCCGAGATCTACCGGCAGCTGGAGCAGCTGCCGGAAGTGGCCGACAGCGTGGTGGTGGGGCAGGACTGGAGAAACGATGTGCGCGTGATCCTGTTCGTTCAGCTTGCCCCCGGATTTGAATTGAGCGAGGAACTGAAGGATAAGATCCGGCAGACAATCCGCACGCATGCCTCGCCGCGGCATGTGCCGGCCAAGATCCTGGCGGTGCCGGACATTCCATATACCCTCAACATGAAGAAAGTGGAGATAGCCGTGCGCAAGGTGATTCACAACCAGCCGGTGCGCAACCGCGACGCCCTGCGCAACCCGGAAGTGCTCGACTATTATGCGAGGTTGACGGAACTGCAGGAGGAATAGCCGAATTGTAAACCGTCAGGGGAGTCAGATCACAGAAGATGAAAAAGATGAAATTGTCGCCCTTACGGCCGGGATCGTTAAGCTGGAAATTCTGGATGAAAATTGGAACGGTGAAAAATACACCTTGACGGCCAGGATTGAAGCCAACCCGGACGAAATCACCCAGGCCATCGAGGCATTAAACACCGTGATCCAGAACAACCCGACGCACCTGGCATATCTCGAGCGCGGAATGGCATTCGTGGAGGCGAGCCGGTATGATGCCGCCATCGCGGATCTGACTGAAACCCTGAAAGTTGAGCCGGACATGCGGGGAGCCCTGTGGAGCAGAGGCATGGCATATATCAGATCAGGAAAACTACGGATAGGCCGGAGAGATATCGAAAAGGCGGCCGAGTTGGGTAACACCAGAGCAAAGAAATGGCTAAAGGAGCATCCCGCAACGGGTGGCAGCGGCAAACGTAAGACCAAGCTGCCTTAGACCATCGACGCAGCAATTCATGGACGAATTTATTTGGACGCCGGTTGATCTCAGTCGTAGCCCTCAGGGCTCAGGGCTGCCCCGGGCTGCGAGCGCGGGCTGAATGGTAAACAGCTATGCTAATACCGATCTGGGGATATTGGCGGGTATGGATCTGACCACGGAGAGAATCCCTCATTTGATCCGGGACATGTCGCCGGAGAGTGCACTGCCGGCGCGCGGGTCAGCGCGTCGCACCCCGGGCGGTGATGGGCCAGAGGGCTTCGACCCGGTTGCCGCGGATGCCGACATACCAGTCAAAGAGATTTACGGTCGGGTCGCAATGCCCGGGTATCAGTTTCAGTTTGTCGCCGATCTTCAGGCTGCAGGCGGGGTTGTGCAGCCGGAGCTTGCCGTGTTCATCGGAAGCCCGCACATACTCGATAGCCTTTATCCCGGCAACAATGGGGAGGCCGGAATCCAGGGGTACGGACTTATGCCCGGCATCGACCACGGCACGGTCCGGGGCTGAACGGCTGATGACGGTGGTATAAACAAACAGGCTGTGTTTAAAACGGCGGAGGGGATTGCCGTCTTCGCCCAGATTTTTGGCATAATCGACATCCATGAAAATATACGATCCGGCCTGCAGTTCGTCAAATACCCCGCTGGCGGCTTCAATTAAATAGGTGCCGGTTCCGGCCCCGCTGACCGTGGGGCAGGCGAAGCCATGGCGGTCCAGCAGCGATTTGGCTTCCGTGACGCGGCCGACGACAAATTCAATGGCGCTGCGTCGTTCGGCCGGGGTGCGGCGGTGCTGGGCCGAACCATGATAAGCCTGGAGGCCGGCAAAGCGCAAATTGGACGCTGCCTGGATTTGCCGGGCCAGGCTCAGCAGGCTTTCGCCGGGTTCCAGACCGCAGCGGTTGGCGCCGACATCCAGCTCAATGAAGACATCCAGCACAACCCGGCCGGCCCGGGCGGCTTCGTCATAGGCAGCGACATGAACTGCGTCATCGGCGCAGACCGCCAAGCGAGCCAGGTGCGCCAGGGCGGCCATGCGATTTAACTTACGGGTTCCCACCACCTCATTGGTAATAAAAACGTCCGTTATGCCGCCGTAAACCATTGCTTCCGCTTCACCGACTTTCTGACAGCAGACGCCGACGGCGCCGTGGTCGATCTGCTGCCGCGCAATTACCGGGCATTTATGGGTTTTGGCATGGGCCCGCAGCCGGGCATGGCCGCCGCTGAGATCCTGCTGCATTTTTGCAAGATTATCCTCAAATGCGTTGAGATCGATGAGCAGGGCGGGCGTGTCAACTTCCTCAAGCGGCATTCCGATTTGGGCCGGGGGCAGGGTGGCGATCATAAATGTCCTCCTTCGGTTATGTATTTCGCCAGAAAACGGGCGGTATGGGAACCTTTGGGATCGGCCAGCAGTTCAACCGGTGAGCCCGACGCAACGATCCGGCCGCCGCCGTCGCCGCCCTCGGGTCCCAGGTCGATGATGTAATCGGCCGCCTTGATGATTTCAAGATTGTGCTCGATCACCGCAACGGTGTTGCCTTCATCCACCAGCGTCTGAAGCACCTGCAGCAGGTTCCGGACATCGGACAGGTGCAGGCCGGTGGTCGGTTCATCCAGGATATATAGGGTGTGCCCTTGGGACGCCTTGACCAGTTCATGGGCCAGTTTGATGCGCTGGGCTTCGCCGCCGGAAAGGGTCGGGCTGGGTTGGCCCAGGCGCAGGTATCCCAGACCGATTTTGCAGACAATGTCGAGACAGCGGCGTATGGAAGGGACCGATCCGAAAAAAGCGGCAGCGGACCGGAAGGTCAGGTCAAGGACTTCGGAAATGGTTTTGTCCTTATAGCGGACCGCCAGGGTTTCCGGATTGAACCGCCGCCCCTGACAGACTTCGCAATCGATGTATACTTCCGGCAGAAAGCTCATTTCCACCTTGAGACTGCCGTGCCCCTTGCAGGCCTCGCAGCGGCCTTCGGCCAGATTGAATGAAAAACGGCCCGGCCGGAAGCCGCGCATGCGGGCATCGGGCGTTGCGGCGAAAAGTTTGCGAATGTCGTTCAGAAAACCGACATAAGAGGCCGGCACCGAGCGGGGCGTCCGGCCGATCGGACTGTGGTCGACCTCCAGCGCCCGGTCGATCTTTTGCCACCCCCGGATGTCCCGGCTGCGTCCGGCCGGAAGCTTTTGTTTAAGGAGCCGGTTCCGGACGCCCTTGAAGAGCGTTTCCTTGACCAGGGTGGATTTGCCCGATCCGGAAACGCCGGTTACGCAGATAAACGTTTCCAGCGGGAACTCCGCGTCGATTCCTTTCAGGTTGTGTTCGGCGGCGCCGCACACTTTAATGCGGGGGCAATCCTGATAGGGCCTCAGGCGGGAGGTCACCCGGCGGGCATGGCCGTTGATGCAGGCGCCGGTGACCGAAGCGGGATTTTTTTGCAGGTCTTGCAGCCGGCCGGATGCCACCACGGTTCCGCCGGCCTGACCTGCTCCGGGCCCTAAATCAATCAGGGTGTCGGCCGCGCGGATGGTTTCCTCGTCATGTTCCACCACCACTACCGAATTGCCCCGGGTCTTAAGGTCTTGCAGTGCGGCTATCAGAACGTGGTTGTCGCGGGGGTGCAGGCCGATGGTGGGCTCATCCAGAACATAAAGGACGCCGGTCAGATTCGAGCCCAGTTGGGCGGCCAGGCGGACCCGCTGGGCTTCGCCGCCGGAAAGCGTGTCTCCGCTGCGGCTGAGCGCCAGATAGGACAGCCCCAGGCGGTTGAGGAGCGCCAGACGCGCGCGAATTTCGGCCAGGGCCGGTTCGGCGATGGCCGTTTCTTCCGGCTTAAAGTGAAATTGCTCCAGGACAGCTTCCAGTCGGCGGGCCGGTTCCTGCACCAGGTCCCAGATGGAATAGCCGTTTATCCTGACAGCCAGGGCCGTTTCCTTGAGACGGCTGCCCCGGCAGCGGGGACATATCCCGCCGGGGTTGCGGTCTCCGTTTTCCCCGGAAAAAAGCTGCCCCAGTCCGTTGCATGCGGGGCATGCGCCGTGGGCGCTGTTGAAAGAAAACAGCCGGGGGTCCAAGGTTTCCAGGCCGATGCCGCAGGATGGGCAGATCCCTCTCAGGCTGAAAACTTCTTCGATGCCGCGGCCGTCTACAATTATCAGGCTGCCGCCGCCTTCTGCAAGGGCGCGCTCGACCGCTTCCGGCAGATCCGTCGACGGCAGCCGCCCGGCTACCACTTCAATGGTGTGCTCATGGTAGCGCTGCAGGGCCATTCCGGCCGTGACCGGTTTGAACTCGCCGTCAATGCGCGCTTTGCGGAAACCCTTGCGCCGGGCCCCGGCCAGGATGTCCTTGTGAAAACCTTTGCGGGCGGCAACCTTGGGCGCCAGGATCCAGGCTTTCTGTTTTCCGTAGCGCCGGCGGATTTCGGCGCTGATCTCTGCGCGGGTCCGGGTCGTCAGCCGGCGACCGCATCCGCGACAGTTGCGGCTGCCGAGCTTGCTGAACAGCAGCCGGAGGTAATGATAGATCTCCGTCAGGGTGGCGACGGTTGATCGCCGGCTGGCGTAACTGATGCGCTGCTCGATGGCAACCGTCGGTGGAAGCCCGGTGACATGATCGACATCAGGCCGTTCCAGGATTTTGACGTACTGCCGGACATAAGGCGCAAGACTTTCCAGATACCGGCGCTGGCCTTCGGCAAACAGGATATCGAAGGCAAGCGTGGATTTGCCGGAACCGGAGACGCCCGTCAGGACCACCAGCTGGTTGCGGGGAATCGAAAGGGCGATGTTTTTCAGGTTGTGCTCACGGCCGCCGCTGACGGCGATGCTCTCTGCAAAAGCCGCCGAAGATTCGGCGACGCCCCCGGGATGCGCCCCGGCCGATTCAAGCCGGTTCGGAATTTCGAGGTATCGTTTCAGGAAGCGTCCGGTGGGCGAGAAGCGGCTCCGGGTGATTTTTTCGGGGGGGCCGGCGGCGACGATCCGGCCGCCCTTGTCCCCGCCTTCCGGTCCCAGTTCGATGACCCAGTCGGCGGTCTTGATCACATCCAGATTGTGTTCAATGACCACGACGGTGTTGCCGGATTGAACCAGCCGCTGGAGGGCGTCGAGCAGCAGGCGGATATCGTCAAAATGGAGCCCGGTGGTCGGTTCGTCGAAAATAAACAGACGGTGCCGTCCGTCGGCGGACTTTAAAAACCGTGAAAGCTTGAGGCGCTGGGCTTCGCCCCCTGAAAGGGTGTTGACGGGCTGGCCCAGCCGGACGTACCCCAGCCCGACGGCGGCCAGGGGCTCCAGCGCGTTCCTGATTTTAAGCTGCGGTTTGAAAAAATCGAGGGCCTGGTCCACGGTCAGGCTGAGGATATCATGGATGTTCTTTCCCCGGTAAGCGATCTCCAGCAGTTCTTTTTGAAACCGCATCCCCCTGCAGTCCGGGCAGGTGACAAATACATCCGAGAGAAACTGCATCTCCACCTTTTCAAACCCGTCTCCGCGGCAGGTTTCACAGCGGCCGCCGGCGACATTAAATGAAAAGTGGCCCGGGCCGAAACCGTTGCTTTTGGCTTCCGGCGTATCCGCCAGGAGCTGCCGGATCGTGTCCAGCGCTTTGGTGTAGGTCACGGGGTTTGCGCGCGGGGTTCGGCCGATGGGGTGCTGATCCACCAGGACCACTTCGGCGATTGCGCCATGTCCCGTGATGGCCCGATGCCGTCCGGGGCGTCCCTGGGGGTCGTTCAGACTCCATTTCAGGGCCTTGTATAGAATTTCTTCGGCTAAAGTGGATTTGCCGGAACCGGAAACGCCGGCCAGGCAGACGAATACGCCCAGGGGAATCCGCACGTCGATATTCTTGAGATTGTTTTCTGAGGCGCCGGCGATGGTCAGCCAGTTGCCGGCCGCGGGCCTGCGCCGCCTTGCGGGAACCGGGAGGCGGCGCAGGCCTTTCAGGTATTGACCGGTGAGAGAATCGTTTACCGCGGCAGTGGGGCCGAAGTACATCACCTCACCGCCGTTTTCGCCCGCCCCGGGGCCGAGATCGAGCATGAAATCGCTGTGGGCGATGATTTCCGGATCGTGCTCGACCACGACCAGGGTATTCTGATGATCCCGCAGATCTTTCAGAATCCGGATCAGGCGGTGATTGTCGCTGGGATGAAGTCCGATGCTGGGTTCGTCCAGAATATAGAGCGTGTTCACCAGGGAAGTCCCCAGGGCTGACGCCAGCGCCGCCCGCTGGACCTCGCCGCCTGAAAGCGTCCGGGATTGACGGTCGAGGGTCAGGTAGCCGAGACCGACATCACGCAGATAACGCAGGCGGCTGCGGATTTCAGCCTGAACCAGCGCAGCGGCAGCGTCTCCGGCCGGAACCGGCAGGGTGTTGAAAAACGCCGCGGCCGCGTTGACGTTGAGGGCATAGATCCGGGCGAGATCAAGACCGTTGAGGCGGTATAAGAGCGCGGCTGCCTTGAAGCGGCTGCCGTGACAGGCCGGACAGACATTGTAGCTGCGGTAGCGCGAGAGAAACACGCGCACATGCATTTTGTATGTTTTGGATTCCAGCCGGCGGAAAAACCCCCTGACCCCGTGATAATCGGCCGTTCCTTCAATGACGGCGGCCTGCTGGTCCGCACCCAGCTTTCCGAAGGGAACATCCGCAGGGATTTTGTTCCGCCGGCAAAAGGAGCGCAGGTGCCTGAATTCCCTGCGGCCGTCTGCGCCCGTTCCCCAGGGTTTGACGGCGCCCGCTTCAATCGAAAGGGCCGGATCCGGAATGACCAGATCCATATCCACGTCGATGGTCCGGCCGAACCCCCGGCAGGTCTCGCAGGCCCCGATGGGGCTGTTGAAAGAAAACAGATTGGGCTGGGGCGGCGGATAGTGGATGTCGCATCGGGCGCAGGCCAGGCTGCTGCTGAAAGCCTCCGGTCGACGCGGCGGCGCCCAGACGCTCAGGCGACCGCTTCCCATGCGGAAAGCCTGTTCCAGGGAATCCATGATGCGGGCGCGGTCGGAAGGGCGCAAAATAAAACGATCGGCGACAATCTCAATGGCCTGATCAGACGTCGCCGGGCGCCACTCTGCGAGGGCTCGGATCCGGCCGTCCTGCAGAAAACGATCGTAGCCGCTGCGCATTAAAAATGGACGCGGGTCGTTATTTTCAAACCCTTGCAGCGCCAGCGGGAAAGAAATAACGCCCCGGGAGCCTTCCGGCAGATCCTGCAGGTAGGCCCAGGCATGCGCCGGCGTTTCGGGTCGGACCGGCCGCCCGCAGCTGCGGCAGTAGAGCTGACCCAGGCGGGCGAACAGCAGTTTGACGTAATCCGTGATTTCGGTCATGGTGCCGACGGTGGAGCGGGAGGTCCGGACGGGATCCTTGCGATCGATGGCGATGGCCGGCGGGATGCCTTCGATCTTTTCGACCCGCGGTCGATCCATCCGTTCCATGAACTGGCGGGCATAAGGCGAGAAGGTTTCGATGTAGCGCCGCTGGCCCTCGGCGTAAAGCGTGTCCAGGGCCAGGGAAGATTTGCCGGAACCGCTGACGCCCGTTATTACCGTGATACGGTTCAGGGGGATCGCAAGGTCTAAATTCTTAAGGTTATGTTCTCCGGCGCCTTTGATTTCAATGGCTCTCAGTGGCATCGGTTTATTCGTTTTCAATCTGCGACAGGCAGGCCATAAAATCGTCGGCAAATAAGGACTGAATCTTTTCTTCCCGACCGAATTCGGAGATATCGGTGGCTTTGTTTCCGGCGATGCCGTAGGCGACATCCCACCCTCTTTTTCTCAGCATTTGAATCAGCACTTCAGCCTGTTCTCTGGTGGCATTGCCGCCGAGATTTCCTTCTGCAATAAAAAATTTCATGAAACCTTCCCGATTTTCCCCGACAACATTTTCCGCGATCCGGCTGCGGCGGATGCAACCGCTTGCGGGATGGCCGGTGATGGGATGCCTTTCGTAATGAAACGAAGATCCCGTTGGCGGGGGGCTCTGGAGCCCTCCGACTTTTGCAACGACAGGGTGAATTCAGGCGACTTCCGGCGGATCCGGAACACTTCCGGGCAAGCCGCATTCTTTTTCCTTGAGGTCATCCTTGAGAAAATCATATAAACTGCCGGTATAGCCGCAATGTATGATTTCCCGGATCTTGCGGACCAGATATTCAGTCGTAGCCCCTTCGCCGTCGATTTTTAAGCGGAAGGCAATCAGACGCTGCAATTTTTTATCATCCTTGTCGCGTTCCGGGACCATGCGCATGATGCGGCGAAAGATGATTTGAAAGGGTCCGTCTTCTTCTTCAATGGCAATCACTTTGTCGGTCATGGTTGCCCTCCCGTGCGCTTTGATTGATTTCCATCGGCTGACAAATCCTAACCGAAAGAGGCGGACGAATCAACTCCTTTTCAGCTCCCGGCTGATCTAAAACCGATCCGGGGGACCGGTGCAGGTTCTTAAGAGGGGAATCCGGGGACGGAAATGTGGGCCGGTTTTATAAAGAAATACCGTTTTTTCGTCAAGCCTGAAAAGGTTAAATAAAATAATAAACCACCCCTTGACAGGCGAAAATGCATGCTTAGATTCTGCTTAGCTAATATTTCTTTAACATATTGAATTCATTGCATTTAATATATATTCAAACTAAATTTGGCTGGATCCGGGGCAGAATGATAAGAAATATTAACAGGATCGGTGGGATTGTGACCATCTGCAGTCGACTTGCCTTAAGATCATTAAAAACGGGCACAGGGGCTGTGCTGAGGTTGCCATCGGCCGAACGCCACGCCCGCCCATATTTTCCCCGATTGAAATTGACAATGGGTTAAACCGGAAGTTGTAAAAACCCCGAGGTCCATGGAATTGATTGTCGGTTTGTATTTTTTACTTAAAAACAGGAGGTAAATTGAAAAATGAAAGTTAGACCGTTAAATGACAGAGTATTGGTACTGCGGGTGGAAGGAGAACAGAAAAGCGCCGGCGGCATCATCATTCCCGACACCGCCAAGGAAAAGCCGCTGGAGGGTAAAATCGTATCGGCCGGACCGGGCAAAATGGGTGATGACGGCAAGCGGGCGCCGCTGGAGGTTAAGAAAGGGGACCGGGTCCTTTTTTCAAAATATGCCGGCACCGAAATTAAAATTGATGGAGTTGAACATCTGTTCATGCGCGAAGAAGATATTTTAGCCATAATCGTCGAATAAAAGGAGGGAATGAAGAATGCCTGCAAAAATGATCGCATACAGTTCGTCCGCCAGAGAAAAAATGCTCAGGGGCGTTAACGCTCTGGCCAATGCCGTTAAGATTACGCTGGGACCCAGGGGTCGCAATGCGGTTCTGGAAAAATCCTATGGCGCCCCCACCGTAACCAAGGACGGTGTGACGGTGGCCAAGGAAATCGATCTGGAAGACAAATTCGAAAACATGGGCGCGCAAATGGTCAAGGAAGTCGCCAGCAAGACCAGCGATGTGGCCGGAGACGGAACCACCACGGCAACCGTGCTGGCCCAGGCGATCCTGAACGAGGGCCAGAAACTGGTGGCGGCCGGCATCAACCCCATGGATATCAAGCGCGGGATCGATAAAGGGGTGGTGGCGATTGTCGAGGAGTTGAAAAAAATATCCAAGCCGGTCAAGGACAAGAGTGAGATCGTCCAGGTCGGCGCCATTTCGGCCAATAACGACGAAGTCGTGGGAAAGCTATTATCCGAAGCAATGGACAAGGTCGGTAAAGAAGGCGTTATTACGGTTGAGGAAGCCAAGGGTATGGAGACATCCCTCGAGGTGGTGGAAGGAATGCAGTTTGACCGCGGGTATATTTCGCCCTATTTTGCTACCAATCCTGAAAAAATGACGACAACCCTTGAAGATCCTTACATTCTGCTGAATGAAAAAAAGATCAGCAACATGAAGGACCTGCTGCCGCTGCTGGAATCAGCGGCAAAATCGGGCAAACCCCTTTTGATTATCTCCGAGGATATCGAAGGGGAAGCGCTGGCCACCCTGATCGTCAATAAACTGCGCGGGACCCTGAAGGTGGCGGCGGTCAAGGCGCCGGGTTTCGGGGATCGCCGCAAGGAAATCCTGCAGGACATCGCGGTTTTGTGCGGCGGGCAGGTGATCTCGGAAGACATGGGCATCAAACTGGAGTCCGTGACCCTGAGCGACCTGGGCCGCTGCAAGACCGTCAAAATCGACAAGGACAATACCACTATCGTGGACGGCGCCGGAAAAAAGAAGGACCTGGAAGGGCGCATCAACCAGATCCGGGCGCAGATCGAAGACACCACTTCCGATTACGACCGTGAAAAACTGCAGGAGCGCCTGGCGAAACTGATCGGCGGGGTGGCCGTGATCAAGATCGGGGCGGCCACTGAAATTGAAATGAAAGAGAAAAAGGCCCGCGTCGAGGATGCCATGAATGCAACCCGGGCGGCGGTTGAAGAGGGAATCGTACCGGGCGGCGGGGTTGCGCTGGTCCGTTGCATGGACGCCCTGAACAGGGTCAAAGCCGGCGGTGAAGAGAAGGAAGGGATCCGCATCTTGCAGCATGCCATTGCCGAACCCCTGCGGCAGATTGCCGAGAATGCGGGGTTCAACGGCGACGTGGTCCTGAACAAGGTGCTGGAAGGAAAAGGTGATTTCGGGTTTAACGCGGATTCATCGCAGTATGAAAACCTGATGAAATCCGGCGTCATCGATCCCACCAAGGTCGTCCGCTTCGCCCTTCAGAATGCGGCCTCGGTCGCCGGTCTGATGCTGACCACCGAAGCCATGATTACGGAAAAACCGGAAAAGAAAAAAGCAATGCCGGCGATGCCCCCCGGCGGCATGGATGACATGTATTAATGGTTCCATCCGCAAGGGCGGCGACCCTTTCGGGCCGGTTCGCCCTTGCGGATTTATAAATTGTTTCGTAATAGTTAATGGTCTCGTAAAAAGTCGAAAATGCTCCGTTGTCGTCATTCCCGCGAAGCTTGTCCTCGACCTGATCGGGGAGCGGGAATCCAGTAATTACAAGCGGTTCTGGATGCCTGCCGCAGTTTATCCCGCACTGGATGCGGGGCAGACATGACGGGATTTGGGGCTTTTTACGAATGTATCAAATTTTGATTATGCAGGGAGGGTTCGGGATGCATCGCAACAAGCTGATTCAAAAAGCTCTGATTATTTTGATGGTCGTGGCAGGGTTGGTCCTTTCACAGGGCTTTCAGCCGGCTGCAGCCGCGGATAAAACCGATGAGGCCAAAAAGCCGGAACGGCTGGTCGTGATGGCGGCCGAATATCCGGGCGTGGTGGTGCCGGCTGACGAGAATGTCAGCATGGACCTTATTTTCTTCAATAAGGGCCGTTCGGATGAAAGCGTCGACGTCTGGGTCGCCGAAAAACCGGAAGGATGGGAGGCCCGGATCAAGACCTATAAGTTTACGGTAACGGGCGTGCATGTCCCTTCAGGCGAAGATAAACGCTTGACCTTTGAAGCGGATCCGGGCAAGGACACCCTGCCCGGAAAATACGAATTTGTGGTAAAGGCCCAAACACGCGACGGCCGGTTTAAGATGTCCCAGGCCGTCATGGTGGAAGTCAAGGCCAAGGATGTCGTTAAAAAAGAGGACCGGGGGGTCAGGTTGAACACCTCCTATCCGGTCCTGCAGGGGCCGACGGACGCCAAGTTTGAATTTTCGGTGGAAGTGGACAGCAAACTGGACAAGGACGCCGTCTTCAATCTGTTTGCCCAGGGGCCGGAGGGTTGGGATATTAACTTTAAACCGGCTTATGAAGACAAGTACATTTCGAGTCTGCGCATCAAGGCCAACCAGAGCGAGACCGTTGCGGTCGTCGTCAAACCGGCGGCAACGGCCAAGGCCGGTGAATACCCGATCAATGTCCGGGTGGCTTCCAGCGAAGCCAACGGCGAGGCCAAGCTGGACATTGTTCTGACGGGCACCTATGAGCTGGAGGTGGGAACCGCCAGCGGGCTTCTGTCGCTGGACGCGCGCCAGGGCAAACCGGCCAACATGTCCTTTTATATCAAGAACAACGGCTCGGCTCCCAACAGCAATATCAAGTTCATGACTTTCAAACCCGAGAACTGGAAGGTAGAATTCAATCCTGAGAAAGTCGACGTTATCGAACCGGGAAACCTGCAACAGGTTGAAGTGACCATCACTCCCAATGAGGAAGCCCTGGTGGGAGATTATTCCGTCAACGTCCGGGTCGATGGCGAAAAAGCGACCAAAACCCTTGAATTCCGAGTTACGGTAAAGGCTTCCACCGCCTGGGGCTGGGTCGGAATCGGGATCATACTGGCCGTGATTGCCGGACTGATCGGCCTGTTCCGCTGGCTGGGAAGACGTTAAAATGGAAACAGACGCCATTATTGAAACAGTAGACTTGACTAAAGTATACAACGGTCAGGTGGCGGTGGACCGCCTGACCCTGCGGATTCCGAAAGGCGAAGTATTCGGTTTTCTGGGGCCGAACGGCGCCGGTAAAACGACCACGCTGCTGATGCTGCTGGGATTGACCGAGCCCACCGGCGGAACCGCCCGGGTTCTGGGAGTGGATCCCACCCGCGATCCGGTTCGGGTCAAAGGGCTGATCGGTTACCTGCAGGAAAACATGGGATTCTACAACGATCTCAATGCGCGCCAGATGCTTGACTTTATCGCCGAACTGAACCGCCTGCCCCGCGACGCCGCCCGGGCGCGGATCGACGAGGCCCTGCAGACCGTGGGCCTGGCCGGCGAATCCAAAAAGAAAATCAGCGCCTTTTCGCGCGGCATGCGCCAGCGGCTGGGTATTGCCGAGCTTCTGATTAAAAATCCGCAGGTGGTTTTTCTGGACGAACCGACCCTGGGGCTTGATCCGGATGCCACCAACCGGATGATCGAGCTGATCGAGGCGCTGTGCCGCGAAAAGAAGATGACGGTTCTGCTGTCGTCGCACATGCTGCACCTGGTTCAGAAGATTTGCCACCGGGTGGGAATTATGATCAAGGGCCGCATGGTCGCCCAGGGCCCCATGGCACAGCTTGCCCGGGAGAAACTGGGGATCGGTTCGGAGAAATTCACCTTGGAGGAAATTTACATGAAATATTTCCAGGAGGTAAAGTCGTGACCGGCATCAAACCGATTGTGCGCAAAGAACTGTCGGACCATCTCAGCAGCTACCGTTTTATCATTCTGTTCGCCCTGATCGCCATGGTGAGTTTGATCACGGTTTACATGGCGGGAATGCAGATCAAGAAAGATCTGGAGGGGGTTGCCAAGCCCCAGTTCGTCTTTTTAATGATTTTTACGTCATCCGGGGCGATCTTTTCCCTGCAGCAGTTCGTGGCGTTTTTCGGCCCCCTGATCGGTCTGATCCTCGGATTCGACACCATCAACCGGGAACGCAACGAAGGCACCCTCAGCAAACTGCTGTCCCAACCGATCTACCGTGACGACGTCATCAACGGCAAGTTCCTGTCGGGCGTCCTCATCATCGCCGTCATGATGATTTCGATCATCCTGGTCATTACCGGGCTGGGCCTGAGCATCCTGGGGGTGGTTCCCGGAATTGAGGAACTCGGGCGGATTTTCATATACCTGATTATCAGCATTATTTACATTTCATTCTGGCTGGGTGTCGCTATCCTGTTCTCGATTGTTTTTCGCAGCGTGGCCACTTCCGCCCTGGCGGCCCTGGCGGTGTGGATCTTTTTTTCTTTTTTTGTCAGCCTCGGCGCCAGTGTCCTGGCCAGTTCCCTGACCCCCGATGCCGGTTCATCCGATCCCGACGCCGTCATGCGGCGGGCAACCATTCAAAGGGCGATATCGCTGACCTCCCCGATGGAGCTTTACACGGGCTCCACCGCAACGATTATCGACCCGATGCGCAAAACGAACCGGATGTTTGTGCAGATGGGGATTATGGAGCAGCTTTCCATTTCGCGTTTTGCCGGACCGCTGCCGTTGCGACAGAGCGTTGTTGTGGTGTTGCCTTACATCATATCGATGATTGCCATAACCATCGTATGTTTTGCCATCTCCTACACGGTTTTTATGCGTCAGGAGATACGGTCGTTGTAGTTCAGGGATTTTATTCCCCGGCGGATACGCGCCCCTTTTGGATAAGGACTCCGCCTGTTCGCAGGTTCTGTTCCTTCAGGGCCTGATAGAGCGCCTCATGGGAAAACCGGAAGGTTACCGATTTAATACCCCATTTCCTCATTGACCAGGATTACCGTGAACTTATCGATATCGCCTGGTTTTTTGAAAAGTACCAGCAGGGCGGCGCAGATTCTTTCGGGGGCGTCGCAGTCGCTGCACATGCCGGTCGTTGCGCAGGGCACCTTGCGTTCCAGCCGGGCGGCATTGATGGGGGCGGAATGGTGCCGGGTGCGATGGATGGCCCCATCCAGGGTTTCAACGAGTTTGTTGGTTCCGGCCACCGCGATGACCCTTTTCGGGCCGGAACAAATCCCGCTCACCCGGTTTCCGCCGCCGTCCAGGTTTACCAGGGTTCCATCACAGGTAAACGCGTTCAGGCCGCTTAAAAAAACGTCGGCGCCCCGTTGCATCCGTTTAATTCTGAGTCGTTCTTTATGATCCTTGCCGGCGTCCCAATGATCATAAACCGTATTGCCCTGGGCCCGAAGCGCCTCCACCACCCCCAGATATTGACGCAGGGTCACGGAACCGCTGATCCCCACGGTTTCACCCTTCTGGATCTGAGCGGGGATAAAGCTGCCGGCCTCAGCGATCGTCTCAAAAAAGTAAGGATCAAATTTTTTCTTTCTTAAGGCCTCCAGGATCTTCGGCATAAGTTTGCGGTATCTTTCCTTATCGGTTTCCTGCATGCGGTTCTCCTTTTCAACGGCGGTCGTATATGACCCGGTAGCTTTCGATGAGCACATCGTTCATAAAAGACTTGTAGACGGTTTTATCGATTTTATCGACCGGTTGCCAGGTTTCACTTAAAAATCCTTTTTTCTGGAGCAGCAGGTTCACCTTGAGCCGGCTGCGGAATTTGTCGAGGGGCTGAACCTCGGCCAGCACCATGCTTCTGTAAGATCCGTCCTGCAGCCAATCGGTCTCAAGGCTTAGCCCGTGCGTCTTTCCGGCATTGATGCTGAATCTTTTTTCAGTGAGAACCTGGAGCAGTGCTTTCATTACCACGGATGATTGAAAATCGATAATTTGTGTTTCCGGTTGACTTAAAACCGGTGTCCGGGAGGGGGCATTCGAAGCGCAGGCGTTAAGAGAAAAAAGGACCAAGATCAAAATCAGGTTTGGCATATGTTTACAGCGGACGAGGGGAAATCTGCCGTCAGGATTTTCAAGGGTTAAGAGGGGTTTCTCCAATTTGTTTTTTCCTTGGCGTGGTGCCGCTAAATTAAAATCCGTTTTTCCGGCGGCCGAGGTTCGCTTCATGAACACCCGTCCGAAAGGGGGATCAAGCCGGAACCCGGGAAAATGAATCGCACATTACGTTCCATATAATGATTTACAGTTTAATTCAACCGTGAAAATTAAAGGGAAGGGAATTGATACCTGTATTTTGCACGAGTTGGAGGCCCCCATATGCAAGCCCTGAATAACGCAGCAGATGGGAGCCTCCGGCTCGCCCGCAGGGTGAAAATTAATGAGAAAACAGGTAAAACAGGGTTGAGCCGTAGCTCAACCCTGGGTAAAACGGTTCATATTGAAATCAACAGCAACAGGTGCTGACGTAGCAGCCGCAGGGGTCGACATAACAGCCGCAGGGGTCGACGTAACAACAGCGGGCTGATTCCGATCCCGAGCTCTGCTCTTTGATTTCTTTTTTTTCATCTTCTTTTTTAATCTCTTTCTCAGCTTCCATATATATCACCTCCCCTGTTTCCAGCAGGTTTTGCCTGGTTCCGCTTTGTGCCGAAAATACCGGAAACGGCATGGGGCAAACAGGCGCCCCGGCTAAAAGCCGGCGCAACTCGAAGATTTAAAGTCCCGCATGCGGAATTCAAACCATCCGTACGCCGGTAACTTTAAGTCTTTTCCTGACCGGATGAAACGGTCGGGAATTTGAACCGCTTCGGGGTCCCGTCTGCCTTCGCTGCCTGAGAAAAAGTAAGTCTGAAGCAGGCTGAAGTCAACCGGATTAACCCAGTTGTTGCAAAAGCCGAGGATGCCATGTTAACCCTGTTGTTGCAAAAGCTGAGGATGCCCCAGCTCCCCCCGCTAACGGGATCTTCGTTTCACTACGAAAGGCGTCCAAGGGTGAAGCCGTAGTATGTTACTGCGAATCCTTGGCAACGCAGGAGATGGGGTATCATCGGCTTTCCCGCAGGGTAAAAAACATGACTTTGTGTATTTTATAATTCACCAAATGTTAATTCGACAAATAAATCCGAACACATTCTAATATGTTGTTATTATAATTAATTTAAATACTTTGCCATGTTTTTTATGCAACTGCAGGGTTAATAATATCTGACGCCTACCCGGAAACGATAGCCGGCGGCATCCGGGGATGCCCGGCACCATTTGACTTCGGCCAGTGTCGTTGTCCGCAGACAGCTCAGGCTGCCGCTGCAAACCCGGTCATCGGCGGCACGGATGTAAACACCGGCCCCTTTGGCAATGGAGAAATCGGTTTTAAATTCCAATCCGCTGGGACTGTGGTTAACCGTCTGCGCCCGGTATGGTCCCTCTGAATTTGCCATAAAATAGGTGAAAACGATTTCGGCATCGAAAGGAATCCGTTCGGTGCTTCTCTTTTCGGTGAATGTTTCGGGTATGGAGTTCTGAGCCGGCATGTTTTTTCTCCTTTCACATGCAGTTTACGTAAATATAAGAATTGTAAAAGCAAGGTCAATCAGGGAGCGATCCTGTCAGCCCGGACAACGCAGGAGGTGGGGTATCATCTGTTTATCGGGCAAGGGACGTATTTCCGAAAAATGAACCCTTGACCCCTGGAATCCCGGAACCCTTTATCCCAACTAACCCTCATGCCCGGATAGGGCACAACGAATCATGAAATCCCTCCTTGCCCCTCTTTGGCAAAAAAAAGGGGGGGGATTTTCATAAAAATACATGATCGACCCCATATGCAGTTGAGGAATCGGTTTATATAAAAAATTAAAAAGCGGGCAGGATGATTTTGCTTTTCTCCCCGCTGCGGGGCAGACTGCCGAAAGGCAAAAAGCATCATCCGGCTTTACATTTTTCAAACGAGGATTATATTTCTGTTGTTGCCGTGATGATCCTGAATCATTTCGGGAGGGAAGCGAATGATGTGCCGGAAACATCGAGTTGCGGATGGACTTTTGCAACAATAGAGTCAAAAAGAGGAGGTAAGCAGCATGGGCCTGAGTGAAACCTATATTGAGGATGATTGTGAACTGGATGAAAGCTGCGAGCTGCCGGACCTTGATTGTGGGAAATCCCTGATTGAATGCATCTGCCCCAAATGCGGGGTGCGTCATAAAATGAAATTGTGCTGGACCGGCGCAGGAGTGCCGCGCAAGTTCTGCAATGCCTGCAAAAAAAGCGCGCTGACATACGATTTTGATGAACTGTTTTCCCTGAATACGTCTTATAAGGGATAACCCTTTTGGTTCTTCTCCCGATTTTCATAATTCGTTGTGCCCTAACCTGGGCATGAGGGTTAGTTGGGAGAAAGGGGACCCGAATCCTATAGGATCACCAACTAATTTGGAGATGATCTGTCCGTTTCACGTGCCGGGCCGCATCATCAGGCGGCCGCTTGTTCGCGGTTCCGGAAGACGCCCCGATAATTGACATAAAGATCATACATCCGGCGCTTTAACTGCTTGATCCTTCTGGAGCAGTCCGCATCCGACCACCTGGGCTCGCTGATGGAAAACAGGGCATTATTGAGCTCGTCGATTACATGCTCCGTGGCTTCACACCATTCATCGGTGCAGACGCCGGCTAAATCCTTTGCCTCCTCGATCTCCTTTGCAAGCAGGTTGATGGACTTTTCAAGACCCCATAAATATGTTTTCCAGGCATGATTCATTTCGGAATATATTTCATTTCTCGGCATGGTCATGGCATTACCTCCTTGTTTGTTTCTTTTTTAGTAAAGCTAATCATTCTCAACCCAAGGTCAATAATGGCTGCGGCGTCCGAAAATAAAGGCTTTACCCCATTTCAACTTTCACGATGATGTGATCAATGTTCATATAATCAAAATAGAACAGGAGTCCGGTCATGAAGAAAACAGTCGCACATCAATTGATAGAAGCGCATTTGACCGCCGGGAGCCGTATGCGAGCGGGAGCGGAGATCGGTCTTAAAATCGATCAAACCCTGACCCAGGACGCCACCGGCACCATGGTGATGCTCGAACTCGAGGCGATGAATATTCCCCGGGTGCGGACCGAACTGTCGGCCCAGTATGTCGATCATAACCTGATCCAGGTTGATTTTAAAAATCCCGATGATCATCTGTTTTTGCGCAGCGCCTGCCAACGCTTCGGACTGTGGTACAGCCGGCCGGGCAACGGCGTCAGCCATCCGGTGCACATGGAACGCTTCGGGATTCCCGGCAAGACCCTGCTGGGAGCGGACAGCCACACCACTGCAGCCGGCGCGCTCGGCATGCTGGCGCTGGGCGCCGGCGGGCTGGAAGTGGCCATGGCCATGGCCGGAGAGCCGTATTATTTAAAAATGCCGGAAATATGGGGGGTGCGTTTAACCGGGCGGCTGCCGGACTGGGTCAGCGCCAAGGACGTGATCCTGGAAATGCTCAGGCGCTACGGCGTTTCCGCGGGAATAAATAAAATCATCGAGTATCACGGGCCGGGGCTGGCCGGGTTAAGCGCCATGGACCGCCATGTGGATTCCAATATGGGGGCTGAACTGGGCGCCACCACAACCGTTTTTCCCTCCGATGAAGCGGTGCGCCGGTTTCTCAAATCGCAGGAGCGCGAAGATGCCTGGCGGGAAATTACGGCCGATCCGGATGCCGCCTATGACGAACAGGTCGAGATCAACCTGGAGGAATTGGAGCCTCTCATCGCACTTCCCGGCAGCCCCGGCAACGTGGTTGCGGTGGGCGAAGTGGCCGGCAGGGAAATTTACCAGGCCTACATCGGTTCTTCGGCCAACCCCGGGTTCCGGGATTTCGCGGTTCCGGCCCTGATGGTTGACGGCCGGCAGGTTCCCGATCACGTTTCATTTGATGTCAACCCGACTTCGCGCCAGATTCTGGAAAACCTGATTGCGCTTGGGTATCTTGAAAAACTGGTCAAAGCCGGCGCCAGGATTCACCAGGCCGGGTGCAACGGCTGCATCGGCATGGGACAGGCCCCCGCCACCGGCGGCATCAGCCTGCGCACCGTACCGCGTAATTTTCCCGGCCGTTCCGGGACCAAAGGCGACCAGGTCTACCTGTGCAGCCCGGAAACCGCGGCGGCCTCGGCGCTGACGGGCAAAATCACCGATCCGCGCACCCTCGCGCTGAAATCCCACGGATTCAAGGAGCCCATGAAGATCCGCATCAACACGGCCATGCTGCTGCCCCCCCCTCCGGAAGACAAGACCTTCGAACTGGTAAAGGGTCCGAACATCAAGGCCCTGCCGCTCTTTGAGCCGCTGCCGGAAACCCTTGAAGGTCCGGTCCTGCTGAAAACCGGCGATGATGTTTCCACCGATGAGATCATGCCGGCGGGCGCCCGAATTTTACCGTATCGCAGCAATATCCCTGAAATCAGCAAATTTTCCTTCAGCCGCATTGATGAATCGTTTTACCAGCGGACGCAGCCGCATCAAAAACAGGGATTTTTTGTCATCGGCGGACGCAATTACGGCCAGGGTTCCAGCCGGGAGCACGCCGTCCTGGGACCGCGCTACCTGGGTCTTAAGGCGGTCATCGTCAAGAGCTTTGCCCGGATTCACTGGCAGAATTTATGCAATTTCGGAATATTGCCCCTGACGTTCAGCCGGCCGGAGGATTACGATCGCATCGAGCGGGACGACGTGCTGCTGCTGGAGCAGGTGCGGCAGGCGATTGTGAACGGCGACCGGCTGGAACTTATCAACCGGACCCGGAAGGAAACGTATTATGTTGCGAACCAGCTCAGCCGGCGCCAGACCGAAAACATCTTGGCGGGAGGGCTGATCAATCTGACCCGCAACAGGCTGAAATCCTGAACCATCCTACAACGCCTTTTCCATGATTTCGCTCACAAGACCGCTGAGCCGCTTCAGGCTGAAAGGCTTTTCCAGGCAAAGCAGATGATTCGCCTGCATGAACGCGCCGTCTTCGGGTGTAATGTCTCCCGAAACGAACAGAAAGTGGCGGCTGATATCCGGATTTGCCGCAACGGCTTTGCGGTAGAATTCAATCCCGTCCATCTTCGGCATCTTAATGTCGGAAACAATCGCGTTGAAAAAATTCTTTTCCAGCAGCGCCAGGCCTTCGCGGCCGTCGGCTGCGGCGGTAACTGCACCTAACCTTTTGAGGGATTCCGCAAGCACTTCCCGGATGGTGGATTCGTCTTCCACCACAAGGATTTTTTTATCCCAGATATGCGGCAGATTGAAGTCATCCTGAATGATCGCGCGCCCCTCGGGCGTTTCTTCAAGGAACTCCCGGATTCTTTTTTCGTGTATTTCAATAGTGGCGGCCACATGCTGGAACGCATTTGATATTTCTCCCAGGGTTTTGACGACATACAGGAAAACACAATTAAACTCCGAAAACTCCGCTTTGACGATGCATTCAACCAAATCTTTTTTGGTCAGTTTTTTATTGGCCAGCAGTCCGCTTAATTCGTGAAAGGGGATTTCCACCTCGCGTTTGAGAGCGGCGTCGACCTGGATGGCCGGTTTCGGACGGATATTGTTTTCCTGTAGATACTGGGCGGCGCTCCCGATGATGTGGTAATGCCAGCTTTCTTCCTCGCTCAATCTCGCAAGGAAGGAAGAATATTTCTGGTCGCCGTCCAGACTGCAGGCTGCTTCCAGATATAATTTGCTGGCAAGGAGCTCGATGCTTCTGAGCCAGGTTATGATTTCCTGCATGGCCATGTCTCCTGATAATAACGCTTAGTACAGGTATTCTTAAATTCGATTACGTATAACTTTTCATCTCACAACAAAGGCTCAAAGCACGCCAAGGTTTTTGGATCGCATCGGGTAGCCGGGCCGAAAGAACCCGCCCGGCATACGATGCGACCCAAGAGGCCTTTTATTTGGGTGCACCCTCCGGGTATATCGTTTTGCCGCTTTTGCCCCACACTACCGCTTTTATGCAGGTTCCAAAAGCCGACACCTTTGCCTGAACCGTAGGCGGCCGGTTTTTCAGGCCGGCACCCGGTTCAGGCAAAATCTTCGCGGCCTTTGCGTCTTGAGTGAGCGGAGCGAAAGGGCGGTTCAAAAAAGCAATTTTGAATTTTGAATGCTAAATTATGAAGTGATTGAACCGCAAAGTCGCCAAGGACGCCAAGGTTTTTTGAGTCGCATCGGGTAGCCGGCTCAAAAGTACCTGACCGGCATACGATGCGACCCAAGGGGTCCCTTCATTTGGGACCGCCCTCCGGATAGTCAGTCCTGCGCTTTTACCCATCCGATTGAGAATAATTAGCCGGTCCGAAAAAAGCGGCAACCATTTGCGGGATCGCAGCCCGGCGGCTTGTGGGGCATAGCTTGCAAAGCGAAGCCCCAAGTCGGTTCTTTGACGGCTCGTGGGGTCGTAGCTCGCAGAGCGAAGCCCTAAGCCGGGACCCGATACCGCAAATTTTTCTCTTTGCGACCTTGGCGTCTTGAGCGCAGCCCCGCAGGGGCGGGATCTCCGCTCTGCTGCGACGGGCGGTGAAAAAATACAAAAATTACGTCACCGAATTATCGCCCCGGAGCACTAAGCAAATGCCGGAGCAGGCTTATCAAGTCCGGTATGACGGTATAGTAGTTCGGCTTGCTGATGTCAACCAACACTTAAATCCCTGAACCCTGCCCCCCGATCCCTGCCCCCCGATCCCTTGACCCTCCTCCGAGCTATCAATCAATCCGGAACCGCCCTTTTATTGTAACTATCCCGGACAGGGGCGGCCGAAGGAATACGGCAAATCATGTATTCTGCGATTAAAAGAAACGTATTTTAATCCGGGGCCGGGTGCAGCGACCCAGCCGTTCCCTTGACGGCATTGAATCTACAGCCGCAGGCATTACTGGCAGGACCACATGGTGGCACATAAGGTCTTGACACTTCGCATTTCGGACACAACATTTCGAATAAATGGAAGTCAGAAGCGTTCAGGGTAAAGAGTCAGGGGGGCGCCATGGAAAAGATAACAACATACTTTCAGGTTGATGACCAGACGATATTCCGGCATTGCGTCCGGTTCATGCTGGATAAGGAAAAGGACTTGGCTTGGGCGGGTGATGCTAAAAACGGACTCGAAGCCGTCAGAAAGGTAAATATTTGCCGGCCCGATCTAGTCTTGATGGAATTTTTTCTGCCGGGATTGAACGGCTCGTCGGTGATCAGGGAAATTAAAAATCACAGTGCCGGAACCAGAGTCATTGTTCTGAGTTCAAGCGACGCCGATGAGGATGTTCTGGCGGCATTTAAGGGCGGCGCCAGTGCGTATTGTTTAAAAAAGGCGGGACTTTCAGAGCTGTTGCGCGCAATCCGGCAGGTTGAGGCCGGCCGGACCTATTTGTGCCCGGAAATCGCCGGAAAAGTCCTGACAGGCTATTTGGAAAACACCAAGCGTTTAAAAAGCAAAGCTTCCTGGGAGACGCTGACGGTGCGTGAAAAGGAAGTGACCAGAATGATCGTTAAAGGTCATACCGGCCCGAAAATTGCGGGCATGCTCAACATCACTGCCGGTACGGTCCAAAAGCATCGCACCAGCACCATGCAAAAACTCGGCGTCGGCAATACCGCGGAATTGGTTGCCTATGCGCTTGACAGAGATGCCAAGGGCTTCGGCAAAAATCCGGAAGCATAGCTTTTCTCCTTGACATAACCTCTTAATCATTCTAAACGTTCACGTCATGAACAGCTACTATCAGCAGGAAATCCGCTATCGGCTGCTTAAAATTCTGAACCATAACCCCGGCTTTACCCAGCGGGAGATGGCCGCGGAAATGGGAATCAGTCTGGGCAAGGTCAATTACTGCCTGGCCGAGCTGGCCAAAAAGGGATTTATCAAGATCAACCGCTTCAAGGATTCCGGAAATAAACTGCAGTACCTTTATAATCTGACGCCCAGCGGCCTGGAGGCCAAAGCCGGATTGACCGTAAGCTTTTTGAAGCGTAAGATATCGGAATACAATGAAATCAAGAAGCAGATCCGCGAGCTGGCCCGGGAAGCGAATATCGAGGCGCCGCCGGATCTGGCCGAAGATGAAATGATGGATAGAGCCGGCCGGGCGTTCTGAGGTTCCGGGCGCACGCGTTTAAAATAAATCATGAATAAATACAAAATATTATAACTGGTTTCGCCATGGAGCCCGGAATGCGGAGCTGTCTAAAAACCCCAATCGTACAACCCTTCAGGCCCGGGTTTGGCGCAACGAATCATAAAATCCCCCCCTCCCCCCTTTGGCAAAGGGGAGAGGGGGGGATTTTCATATAAATGCAGAGATGATCCATTACTTTAAGATGCGCGTAGAAAGGAGGATATGATGATCAGATTTAAACATGTCTTGTCAGTGGTGATGCTTGTCGCTTTTCTGGGGTGTGCCACGGTCAGCGAGGATATGCGTCTTTCCGACCTGGGGTTTCAGGAATTGTCAAAGGGAAATTATGAACAGGCCGAAAAATATCTGAACGAGTCCCTTCTGATCGATCGCTTTAATCCCTATGCGATATTAAATCTGGGGGTGGTTTATCACAATACCGGAAGGCTGGAAAAAGCGCGCGAAGCTTATAACAATGTCATATCCCTTGAGCCGAAGGCGACCGCCGCTGTGAGCACAGAGGGATCGAACACTGGCAAATCTCTCGTGGAAATTGCCAGGGAAAATTTAAGCAAACTGCAGCAGTAAGGTTACAACCGGATTTTGCACGGGTTGGTTTCATGCAAAATTCAGGCTGCAACTGCATATATTGTAGCCAGGCTACAAAAAACGTAGGTAATTTTTATCGCATTTATCGGACAAATAGGCAGCATGGAATTAACAAAAAACTTTTTATGCCAGCAGGTGTAAACATATTGTTTAACAAATTCGGGTTGTTCATATTTTTTTAGACTATCTGAATATTTCCTGCTCCGATTTAAGGGAATATTTATACAAAGCAAAGTTCATGGCATGGAATTTGCTTTTTTATTGGATATGCAAAAAACCGTTCGATTTATTCAGATCTTTTTTGGGGCGGGAATGATCCTGGCATTTTCCGCGTCCGGCGCTTTCACGGCAGCTTCCCAGATCAATGTCGCCGGCGGCCGGATGAGCGCGGACTTTCGGAATACGCCGCTTTCATCGATCATTACCGATATCGGCGCAAAAACCGGAATCCAGTTTTTATTCCTCGGCGGCGCTGCCGCCGCCGGATATAACACACCCTTCTCCATCACGTTTGAATCCATACCTGTTCGAAACGCCCTCGAAAAACTGTTGCTGAATCTCAACTATTCCCTTGTTTCCGACGGCGATGACAATATCCGGCAGGTTTTTATTCTGGGATCCAAATCGGCCGCCGGAAGAGGAGCGGGATTCCGGCCGCCGTTGGTTATGGCTTCGAACTCAGCTGCGGACGTCAGGGAGGAACCGGCCGGGAATCCGCTGCAACAGGAAGATAGGGAAGTCAGTTCCGCACGTGAGGTGGAGGCGAGTGCCGAAACAGCGAACCCGGAGGAAACGGCTGAGACCCCGCCGGTCTCCCGGGGTCAGAACATTGCGCCCGGGAATGCGGGCCAGGCCGTCAAGACGAACCCGGAGATGCCGATTCGAAGACCCGGAAGGTGGTCTTTTAGAAAAACTAAATGAAAAACAATTAGACAGGATCGACAGGATCAACCGTATAAATAAAAGTCAGGTCTTCACATGGCACAAAAAATAACATACAGCCGAAAATAAAGGAGGGCAAAACAAATAATTGAGCATTTAAGATGTTGCAGACAAAAAAAATTATCTCAACGGGTTTTCAGATGCCGTTGAAAAATTGCGTCTCTTCAACAAGAAAACACGCAGCGCGCTCTGAAAATTCCGCGAAAATTAGGTTTTAATGTAAAGATCTATTAGGGAGGAAAAATGAGGAAAAGTAAAAGCAAGTTTATGTTAATTTTGGTAATGGCCACCATGGCATCCTTTATACTGATGGCCGCAGCATCGACTTCACATGCAATTGTTGTCAGTGGAACGGTTACGGATAGTACCGGGACCACCCCGCTTGAGGGCATTTATGTCGGGTTATACTATAGCTGGGAATGCGGCTTTATGCCTGCCCATACCGGCATGACGGGTCCGGATGGCACTTATTCCATAGATACCGGTGATGACTTGGAAACTTCGTATTATGTTGGCGCTACCGATGATACTGGAAATTGCGGAAATTATGTACCTGAATACTGGAATTCCGGTGAAGTGGAACCCCATACCTGTGAAAATGCCACTTTGGTTGCTGGATCAACGTCCGGTGTCAATTTCACTCTTCAGGATGGCATTAACATTTCCGGCACGGTCATACAATCCGATGGAACAACCCCGGTCGATTGGGCCAGCGTCCATTTATATATGAACTCGGCCTGTGACGGCGATTACATCACTTCATATCAAACCGATGAAACCGGCAACTACTGCTTTACCGTGCCGAAAAACAGCGGCGCAACATTTTACGTGGCGGCCGACACAACGCACTTGGTTGCTTCTGTGGATTCGTCGCCGGAGTGGTACACATCCGGCGGCGGATCATTTTACTGCCAATTTGCGGAGGGAATCGGCACAAGCACACATCTGGACGCCGATTTTGGATTGGCGGATGGGGCGACGATTTCCGGCACGGTAACGGACAACACTGGTACGCCCGTGGAGGGGATCATGGTCATGGCGGAGAACGACGCCCTCGACTTTGGGATGCCGCATGCCTGGACAGGTATCGACGGCAGCTTTACTATTGGGAATCTTTCGCCCGGCCCATGGTATTTAATGATTCATCCTGATCCGGTTTCTACCAATCTTGTGCAGTTCAACCGGGACTACTGGCTGACTTTGGGTCAGGATCGCGACCTTGGCACGATTTCACTGCAAAAAGGCGCGTTGATATCAGGTTATTTTAAGGATACCGGCGCCGCCCCGCTGGAGGCGGAATATTGGTTTGGGGACAAGTTTGAAATCGGCTGGGATTTTTCAGACCATAGTAACGGCTTATTTCGATTTCGTTTGCCCTTGGGGACGTATAATCTGAATGTTGATCCCATGGATGAAAGAGGCTATGGCCTGCCGTTTGATGAAATTACGGTAGTAAAAGATGAATTTGGCGACTTGGTTGATCAGAATCTGGGAACCTTGACGCTTTATGATGATGCGACCGGTGCGACCATCGAAGGTACGGTAACCGACAACAGCCTTGCCCACAACGGGGACTTTTTGGTCGTGGCTTTTTCGGAATTTCAGCAATACAGGCCTGATAAGTTCGGAGGCATGGGGACTCAAGGCGGCTCACCGGTTATGGGTGGTGCGTATTCCTTGTTTGTGCCGCCTTCGCAGACGGTGGATGTCCACCTGGTTCTTTATACGGAAGACTACCGGGGCCTGGAATCCATAACGGTTGTGGATTCCGAGACCGGTATTTCCGCAGGGGCCGGCGGTTCCAGCTCCGGCGGACACAACCTGACTTATGCTTCAGCAGGTTACACCCTGGATGGCTATGTCAAATCCCGCACCATGCCTGCGCCGCCCTACCGGGCAACCGTGCTGCTGTATAAACAGCCTGGCGATCTGTTTGCCGGTTTTGCCGATACGGATGAAGAAGGTTACTATAAATTCTACAACGTTCCGGGAGGCGATTATAAAATCGCCGTGACTCATCCGCGCTATGCGGATGAAACCCCCTGGAGCGCTGAGTTTGCAGTGAGTGCTGAGCCAACCACTGTTCCCGATATTTATATGGGCGGCGCGGCTAATCTGGCTGCCGATTTCGGCGCCACTGGCCTTTATACGTATAACGGCAGCACCTGGAAGAAGATCAACGGGAGCAATACCGACACCATGATCGTCTGGGGCAGCGACCTGGTGGCGGATCTGGGTGCGCTTGGCCTTTATACGTATAACGGCAGCACCTGGAAGAAGATCAACGGGAACAATGCGGAAGGCATGATCGTCTGGGGCAGCGACCTGGTGGCGGATCTGGGTGCGCTTGGCCTTTATACGTATAACGGCAGCACCTGGAAGAAGATCAACGGGAACAATGCGGAAGGCATGATCGTCTGGGGCAGCGA
>Ga0209164_1000629_pt1 | contig 71163 bp, 49 predicted proteins | sample MTBNYHSulfiMetaG_FD_187458 | JGI IMG/M metagenome (GOLD analysis project Ga0209164, IMG submission 187458) | Enrichment culture microbial communities from rom New York Harbor, USA that are MTBE-degrading - MTBE-NYH (New York Harbor Sulfidogenic)... | ecosystem: Environmental > Aquatic > Marine >... | reverse complement strand
GCCTATTCTGAAGCAGTAATCCGGCGCTTTGGTTGTTCCGCCGATCTTGATGGCGTCTTCGTGTATTACGTCTCGGTATGCCGGCGCTATCCCCGCCTTATTGGCGATATCCCAGCCTAAAGCCGCGAAGAATGGATTGATGAATTGTTGTCTCAGTTGTGTCTCGTTATATCCTGCCCCTTTGAAGGATTCTAGATTCCGTTCAAAGCTTTCAACCAGTTGCAATATTACATCCGGCGTTTTTGCCATTATCCTAAAAACCTCGACTTATCCGCCCTAAATATTATTTGCCCTTCAGTAGTTTTACTTTCGCAGATTATTTTACCATAATTTGCACTCCAACATACATAATGATTATCCTTTTACGTCAAACTTTTAAATTTCGGTGTATTCCTTCAACAACTGTAAATACCGGCGATATTGCTCCAGTGAAACCCCGGGCGGAGTCTGGTGATCGACGCTGGGGATAAAACCGCCGCTTTTCATCAGGGGCAAAAGCCGCTCAAACTCGCTTCGCATCGCGTCTTCGCCCTGGTTCATGGTAAGCTTATTGAAATGGCCCACCATGCCCAGTTTCGGATACTGCCGGCGGAGTTTACTGCCGTCCACACCCGCCTGACGCTCCAGGGGCAGTACCGCGGTAATGCCCACCGATTCCAGCCAGGGTACCAGGGCCGTTACATCGCCGTCCGTATCCACGATGGTAATTACCCCTAGCTGATTCAGTTCCGCCATCAATTGGTGGTAATAGGGAGCCAGGAACTCATCGAAAATCCGTTGCGAGATCATTGGGCCGTGATTATAGCTCATATCCTCGGCAATGGTCATAAATGTCGGCACACATACCTTTTTCATCTGCTGAATAAGACCCAGATTAAACTCCAGCAGGTCGCGGTTGATCTGATGAACCAGCTCCGGGTGGTCGTAGTAGGCATAACTAAGTTTTTCCAGGTCCATCAGCGTCCGCGGAAACCAGAAAAAGCCTTCCAATGTTGCCCAGACAACCGCCTGTCCTTCTGCCTGTTTGATGGCCCAGGGCTGCATACTTTCAATAGCCTGGCCATGGTCCGGGAAGAGGACTGGCTTAATCCGCAGGTAATCATCCATATTTGCCACGGTCCCCTCGGTATGATGCTGGGTTGCCTCAATTGTTGCCTGGGTAGTGCTGAACCAGAATTGAATATAAGGGTCCAGCCCCAGATATTCGGAAATCTCGAAAACATCGCTGAACGCCAGTTTTTTCGGCAATCCTTCCTTATGCCAGCGGGCGATGGTCTCGTCCCACCACATCGCCCATTCCCAGCGGGGCAGGCGGTCCACCGCCTGAAAATTCATTACGGCACGAAAACGCTCTACATGATTCATGGATTTTCTCCTGCCCTTGAGATCCACGGGCATCGACGAAAAGTTGTGCTGATTTTCCCCTGCCTTGAAAACCGTTCGCAAGCAGAACATCCTGTATTCGCCGCGACTTATGCAGGCTGGATTCCGATTGCTCAGGTTGATCAAAGCGGGCGATCGGATTCGAACCGACGACGTCCAGCTTGGGAAGCTGGCATTCTACCACTGAATTACGCCCGCAAGTATTTATTAGCCAAGGGATTAAGCTTTTTTGGACTTTTGAATTACGCCCGCAAGTATTTAGAAATCAATGAGTTAAGTTTTTAGCACCCGGCAAAATGTCCGGTTTTTTCTGCGAAATTCGGTGAAATTCGGTGAAAAAGTAAGCGATTTCGCGGCAAATCCGGGAGAAAACACGCGAATATCTTAATAAATTGCGCAAATTTGTCAATGAAATTAACGTTTGCTCGAATTTGTTTAAAGACATGACCGATTTTCAGCGGCTAAGGGCGTGTCAGGATAGGGAAAAATTAGAAGTCATCTCAAAACCATTTAATTTTGCGATAGCAACATTGAAAAGGCAGTTTTGCATGGGTTTTGGGATAGGTTCAAAAACTCCGCCTTGGCAGGATAGGGCAAAATTATAAAACGCCCCTGTAATTACTTGCAAAATCGTGTCAGCAGCGATAAATTGAGTCTTTTAGAAAGGCACAATCGGATGATTTGAGGGCCGATGAGCCAGCTGATTTTGTAAGTGCTTTGACAAGAGGTAGTTGGAGAGGTGGCCGAGCGGCTGAAGGCAACGGTTTGCTAAACCGTCGTACGGGCATATACCTGTACCGCGGGTTCGAATCCCGCCCTCTCCGTTGGCAATTTTGTTGCCGGCACTACTCTTCAATTGTTCTACTGTTCTTGGCTGCCTTGGTACAGGCGAGATGAGAACACGGGCGATACGCAACACCACCCCCGTGGATTTGACGCGCCGCAGGCGTTGCCTATTCCAACGTGAGCGTTCTTTCCTTGCCCTGACTCTGGGTAAAATCGATCGTCTGGGCTGCGCCATTTACCTCCACTTTGTGCCGCCCGTAAAAAACTGGTACACGACAGACGCCCTCCGCGTCGGCTTTACCGCTGAAATTGGTCCACCAATCCTTGAACACCAATCGGCGGTACATTGCCCCGGTCGGCCGCGGCGTCCAGTCCAGCTTCCAAAGCGCATAGTTCGGTTTCCAGTGGGCTCCTTCCCAGAATCCGAACAACACAATCCCGCTCACCTGCGGGTGACCGAAGCATAGCGTATAAAACTCGCCCATCATCTGGGCCCGGTAATCCTCATCGCTGGTATCGTAATCCGGGATGTATTCGGTGATGCGGATGGGCAAGTTGAATTGATCCAGCGTGTTCAGCCCGTACCGCAGCTCCGCCAGGTTGTACACCTTTCTCGCCAAGTGCGATTGACAGGCGATCCCGCCTATCACGTAGCCCTGATAAAACTGCTCCTGTTTCTGGGCGACCCATTTGTCCATTTTTTCCCCCGTTGCTATATACCCGTCATTCGTGAAAAACACCGCGTTGGGATCCGCCAGCCTGCCCCAGCGGTACATGTCCTTGAGAAACCCCTCCCCCAGTTGATCCCGATACCAACGGCATCCGATCAATTCGTTATTGAGGTCCCATTCTTCGATTAGCCCCTGATAGCGGGTCAAAACGTCATATATTCGCAGCCGAATCTGCCGCCGCAACTCCTCCTTATCCAGTTTTTTCAGCCAGTCCTGCGTCAGCGACTCCACCCCCCACAGCACGCAATGCCCCCGCATGGTGATGTCGTTTTTCCAACACCATTCCGCCACCCGGTCGGCCCCGGTAAAATAAATATCGCCCTGCACCTTCGGCTCAGTATTGAACCACTTGAGGCAATTGCGATGCGACGCGTGATTAAAATTCTCCTTGACCATCTGCAGGTATTTTTCCCGGTTGGCTTCCACCAGCTTGATATTATTGTGGTCCTTATAAAAACTGTAATCCAGCCCCCAGTCGCGAACTTCTTTGTAGTCTTCCGGAACGCTCCACATCATCGCGTCCAGCGCCGCCCCGAACCGAAAATCATGCCTGCACTGCGTTACCTTAACCGTGCTGTCGGGCTTAGCCTTAATAATCAGCGTCCCCATCCGGCATTTGGCAATATTATCCCTCGCCTCTCCCAGCACCAGGTTTTTCATCTTCTCGTCCAGCCGGTATAATGCCCCGCGTACCCCCGCCAGATCACCCGCCGTCTTAACCTCCGCCGCCAGCTTCTGGGCTTGCTCGTCAAAGTTGTCCACCATAAAATCGGTCAGGTATTTCATCGTTTCCTTGATCGAATCGACGTATCGCTGAGCCAGGGAAGCGTAATCGCCCGTCCGCCAGTCCTCATCGAAGATTTTCGCCCGCTTTTCAATCATCATTTCATCGCTGATGGCGATATTGCTGTCAAAATCCCTCGCCACCAGCCGCCAGATATTCGCCTTATCAGCTTTAAGCTGTTTCACCTCCGCCCCCGGCATAATTTCCTGCAGCTTCTCCCGCGATGCGATCAGCGTATCCTGCCACGTCCCCTTTTTTACATAAAACTCCGGATCCGCCCCCTGCACCGCCATCGTCGCAGCCAACACCACCGTAAGGCCCGCGACAAATATCGATAATACTTGTTTCTCATTAACCAGTCTTTTCATTTTTCACCCATTTCAATTCAATTGGTTCAACTTACTGAAATAAAATAAACGAGGCCATAACAACCCGTACAATAATACATTATATTTATACGGTGAAGAATCACAACGGATTTATTCCATCCCAAATCATCCTGAATTGGGTTTACCAACGATTGGACATAAGAGAGCATTCCTGACATTTTTAATTTTCCTAATTCCCCTAAATCCACCCCTTCGCCTGTTGCCAACCAACCAGTTTTGGGGTAATATAACCTTATTCTTTACGAAAATTGGTATTCTTCACGGTCCCGGAGTTGGAGTTCGAGACAGTAAAGAAACGAGAGATTCTAAGAGATCATTATTATTGGAATTAAGCTTTAAATACGGGTTTTGGGCAAGGTGACAAAAAAAGAATAAATAATGGTATATAGAATCCCGCCCTCTCCGTGGGCAACTTTGTTGCCGGCACAACTCTTCAACTGTTCTACGGCTGTTCTTCCGGCTATCTTTCATCCGTAAAAATGTGCTTACGAGAAGCCGCTTTTAATTTAAATTCTTGTATAGCACAGTATAGTACAGGCACTATTAACATGGTAAGTACTTCTATAGTCATCCCGCCGAATGATGGAATCGCCATCGGAACCATAATATCCGAGCCTCGACCGGTTGAGGTCAAAACCGGCAACAGGGCAAGAATGGTTGTAGCTGTTGTCATAAGGCAGGGACGTACCCTGCGGGTTCCGGCTGCCATTACATTGCGGCGGACTTCGTCGATGGTATTTACGGTTTTACCGGAGAAGGACTGCTGTAAATAAGTGCACATTACAACACCATCGTCGGAAGCTATTCCAAACAGGGCGAGGAAGCCGACCCATATCGCGACGCTTAAGTTTATGGTGTGAACCTGGAACAGCTCGCGCAGATTGACCCCAAAGAAAGCGAAATTGAGGAACCAGTCCTGGCTGTATAGCCATATCATAAGAAAGCCGCCGCCCCACGCGACAATAATGCCGGAGAAAACCAGGAAACTCAGGGTAACGGACCTGAACTGCAGGTACAGAATCATAAAAATGATAAACAGCGCCAGCGGAACTACTACCGCCAACGTCTTTTGGGCGCGGATCTGGTTTTCATAAGTGCCGGCGAATTTGTAACTGACGCCTTGGGGAATGACCAACTGGCCGGAATCAATTTTCCCCTTGAGAAACCGCTGGCATTGGTCGATAACATCAACCTCGGCGTACTGCGGTTTTTTATCGAACAGGACGTATCCGACAAGGAAGGTATCTTCGCTTTTGATTTCCTGCGGGCCGCGGATGTATCTGATTGAGGCCAGTTGTATCATTGGTATCTGGGCACCGGAGGGCGTGGGGACCAGAATTTTTTCGAGTTTGTCTATCCGGTCGCGAAGCTCTCTCATGTACCGGACGCGAACGGGGTATCTTTCTCTGCCTTCGACGGTGGTGGTGAGTTTGTCACCGCCTATGGCAACCTCGATAATGTCCTGAACATGGCGAATATTGATCCCGTAACGGGCGATAGCATTGCGGTCGATATCGATTTCGAGATAAGGCTTGCCGACGATTCTGTCGGCGATAACGGCGGAAGCTTCTACGCCTGGAACCTGCTTGAGCAGCTGCTCTATTTCGAAGCCGACCTTTTCGATAGTTTGCAGGTCGGGCCCCTTGACTTTGATACCCATCGGGGCCCGCATTCCGCTTTGGAGCATAACGATCCGCGCGGCGATGGGCTGCAGTTTTGGAGCGCTCGTGGTGCCGGGAATCCGGGCGACTTTTACGATTTCGTCCCAGATATCGTCCGGGGTTTTGATATGGTCGCGCCACAGCCGGTAGGGTCTGCCGTTTTTGTCGGGTACGAGATTGCCCTTTTCATCGCGAACATACTGGCGCTGCTTTTGGTCATATCTGAAGTCTATTCTTCGGCCGTCTTTGTCGGTAATGTATTCCGATTTATAATTTATAACGGTTTCAATCATAGAGATAGGCGCTGGGTCGAGAGGCGATTCCGCCCTTCCGACTTTGCCGACGACCGATTCGACTTCGGGGATGGCCTGGATTGCGACATCCTGCTTGGCGATTATATCGATCGCCTCACCGATAGAGGCGTGCGGCATGGTGGTCGGCATATAAAGGAAGGACCCTTCGTCCAAAGGCGGCATAAATTCCTTACCGAGTCCGGCCCAGATAAATCCTCCCAGAACAATAATAACCACAGGGATTGACAAAAATTTGAGCTTGTTTTCCAGGCACCACCCGAGAATTTTCGGGTAGTATTTCTGGAAGTAATAGAAAAACAAAAGCAGACCGCCCACCAAAAGAACCACAAAAAGCATATTTAAAAACATGCCTTTGGCCGGACCGAGAGGCAGCCAGTCCATCGTGAGAAATATTCCGACAATAGCTATCGCGAATATATTGACAATCAGGCTGCTTTTTTTTGATTGCGTCTTTTGCGGCAGACGGTCTTTGACAAGCTGATAGATACCGATAACGGCAATGACTAATCCTACCCAGAATCCGACCCAGAAACCGGCCGCGATGCCGGCGGTAATTATCAGCGATGCCAATATATAACGAGCCAATTTTTTTACGTGGAAGGTTTTGAGGAATAATATATGAGCGGCAGACGGGATAATTGTCAGGGCGACAATGATTGACGCAATCAGGGCAAACGTCTTTGTATAGGCCAGCGGTTTGAACAGTTTTCCCTCCGCTCCCACCATAAAAAAGACCGGCAAAAAACCGACAATCGTGGTGGATACGGCGGTCAGAACAGCGCTGCCAACTTCATACGCAGCCCGGAAAACCACCTCCAGCTTGTTCTCCTCGGGCTTGGCCTCTTCGAGATGTCTCAAGATATTCTCGCAGATGATTATCCCCATATCTACCATGGTGCCGATGGCGATGGCGATGCCGGAAAGAGCAACAATGTTGGCATCGACGCCGAATGTTTTCATCCCGATAAAGCACATCAGCACCGCCAGCGGCAATAATGCGCTGATAAGCACCGAGCTGCGCAGGTACATAAGCATAACGATGACCACGATAATAGTGATTAAAATTTCCTGCGTTATGGCGGTCTCCAGAGTTCCCAGGGTTTCGTAGATAAGGCCGGTGCGGTCATAATAGGGCACGATTTTGACCTGCGAAACTGTGCCGTCGGGCAAAGTTTTTTTGGCCAGGCCGGGCGATATTTCCTCAATTTTCTTTTTGACATTTTTGATCGCTTCCAGAGGATTAAAGCCATATCTGACGACAACAATGCCGGCGACGGCCTCGGCGCCGCCCTTATCGATTGCCCCACGGCGCAGGGCCGGGCCATACGAAACCACTGCGACATCCTTGACATAAATGGGGACATTTTCATTAACCTTGACGACGATGTTTTCAACATCGGACAGCTTTTTTATAAAGCCAAGTCCTCGAATAATATATTCGACCTTGTTTATCTCGATTGTTCGCGCTCCGACGTCAACATTGGATGCCCTGACCGCCATAAAAACATCGTCGAGCGAAACTTCGTACGCCCGCATCGCGTCGGGATCAACGTCGATCTGATATTCCCTCTGAAACCCACCTACGGAAGCAACTTCGCTGATTCCCTCGGCACTGAGCAGGGCGTAACGTACATACCAATCCTGAACGGTCCGCAGCTCGTCGAGGTCCCATCCGCCGGTAGGCTGGTCATCTTTATCCCGGCCTTCAAGGGTGTACCAGAATATCTGGCCCAGGGCGGTCGCATCGGGGCCAAGCATCGGCTGGACGCCTTCAGGCAAAGAACCTGACGGCAGGGAATTGAGTTTTTCCAGAACTCTGCTGCGCGACCAGTAGAAATCTATCTTTTCATTGAAGATTATGTAAATGCTCGAGAAACCGAACATCGAATAGCTGCGGACCGTTTTTACTCCCGGGACACCCAGCAACGCTGTAGTTAAAGGATACGTTACCTGGTCATCGACATCCTGCGGCGAGCGGCCGGGCCAGTCGGTAAATACTATCTGCTGGTTTTCACCGATATCCGGAATCGCATCGACAGCGACGGGATTACGGGGGAAAAACCGCAGCTCCCAGTCGAATGGAGCGTTACGCAGACCCCAAAGGATTATGAATATAAACAAAAGCGCGACAACCAGCTTATTTTCCAGACAGAAACGAATTACAGCAGCGATTGGTCCGGAGGGTTTAAGCGCATTATTTCCACTATCGCTCATTTAATATTCCTTTACAACCGCTATTCGCTATTCTTTGAACTGAGGCAGTTTGCTAACGTACTTTTCAGGATCCTTTTCAAATTCGCCCTTGCACGCCGGACAGCAAAAATACACTTTCTTACCTTTGTACTCAGTAAAAATGTCTTTATTTATAGCTCCACCCATCACCGGACAGGTTGTCTGCTCAACAGCGGCAGAAATATCTTTGGCAGCTTCGGGCGGTGACGGAGGCGGTACCGGCTCAGATTTCTTTTTGCAGCCATTGAGTATTAATATCCCAACCAACAACACACAAATTATGCTTAGTATCTTCCAAGATTTTCTTGTTCTGTTTTTCATTTTTCTACCCTTTCAGCTATTTCACATTTTATGACCTTCGTGACCAACAGGCATTTTTCCGCCTTCAGGATTCATCATACTGGGCTTTGCCTGAATCTGGAGGTCGGCATCTATTTTGAAGTTGCCCTTTGTCACAACCATTTCACCTTCATTTAGCCCTGACTTTACAATGTAGTAATCGCCTGCTCGCGGGCCCAGAACTACTTCGCGGCCTTCAAAGGTGGGGACACTGACATCCGGGACCCTTACATAAACCACAGCGCGCTGGCCGGTAATCAGAGGCGCTGAAGCTGGAATAACCAAAGGAGCTTCTTGGGAACTAGCTGTCGCAAGTCCCAGGGATTCCGCGGTTACCAGGTCCATATCGCAGATGTCGCAGGTCCCTGCCTTGTCTTTAACAACGTCGGGATGCATGGGGCAAATCCATTTGCCGGCCAGTTCCGGCGATGTGATACTACCGTCCGCGGCCAGCCCGACACGTACAACCGCACCGACAAACATCTCCGGCTTAAGTTTGCCCGCCGGATTGTCTGCATTAACACGAAGTTTGACGGTTCGCGTCTGTGGATTAAGAATAGGATCGATAAAACTTATCGTCCCGCGGAAAACCTCGCCTGGATAGGCTTCTACCGTGAACTCAACCTTCTGGCCGTATCGTATCCACGGCAGGTCTAATTCATAAGCATCCAGTTTTACCCACACCTTCGACAGGTCGGCAATCGTATAAATCAACCGGCCGGTCTCAACATAATCCCCCGCTTTTACCTGCTTTTCAATAACCACCCCGCCGATAGGCGCGTAAATCGTCAGGTGGTCGGTGGTCTGCCCGGTTTTTTCTATCGTCTCAATCTGTTCCTTCGTCAGCCCCAGCAGCCGCAGTTTCTCTCTGACCGCCTCAGCGGTCGCAAAGAATGTCTGTTTTACAATATCACTTGCATCAGGCCTTAAATCTCCGACCGATTTCACTGCCTGGATAAGTTCAGCCTGTGCGCTCAAAAGCTGCGGGCTGTATAAATAAACTAAATGATCGCCCTTCTTGACCATGGTACCGGTAAAGTCCACATATAGTCGGTCGATTCGGCCCGGCACCCACGCCGCTATGTTTTTTATTCTGCTTTCGTCGTAATCAACTTTGCCAACCATATTCACCTGTGACTGAACAAACTTGCGTTCGACCTGCGTGGTCTCCACTTCCATCAGTTTCAAGGCCTCTGGCGTAAACTCAATCTGCCTTTGACCGACGACCTGGGTTTGCTCAACCGGTATTAAATCCATAGAACATATAGGACATTTGCCGGGTTTGGGTAGTTTAATTTGTGGATGCATCGAACAAGTCCATACCTGGGGTTTAGCTTCGGTTTTAGCGGCAGTTACTTCTGTTTTGGGCTTTTCCGGCCCTATCGACCTGCCGATCCAAATGCCGATCACCAGCACGATAATCAGAAGTATCAGCATCCCTAATTTAATGCCCGGTTTCTTCAAATATACCATTTGATCCACCTGTTTCGTTTTCTTTGGGGATTATTTCCTCTCCTGCCAACATTTCCAGCTCTGCCAGTTTTTGCGCGTTATCCGCCAGCACCCTTTCATACATAAGACGATATTCCAGGAACTTCCTTTGGGCGTCTATCAGACTCAAAAAATCAATCGTGTCCGCCTGATATGCCGTCTCCGACGCTATGAGCATTTCCTTAACCTTTGGAATTATCACGTCTCGGTATAGCACAATTTCCCTTACACTGTTCTCATACTCATACCAGGCCTGCTCAACATTGGCGGCAAGATCATTGACCTTCTGAACCTTTTCCTGTTTTGCCTGTCTCAATTGTGCCTGGGCCTGCTTTTCCCCTGCCTTATAATTGTCCCGCCAGATGGGCAGCGTCAATTGTATCTTCGGCATGGTCCTGCTATGCATGTTCTCCCCCATACCCGCATCCACTCCGACCCCGATCCCAAACTCAGGATAAAATCTTTTCTCCGCCAGCTTCTTACCACTTTTCGCCGCCTCTATCTGGTAATCCAATGCCTTCAATTCTGGATTGTTCTGGTTTAGAATAGCAATTAACATCTGCCTGTCTAGCGAAATCGGTTTATATTCAGTCGCTTTCGGCCAGGGCAGTTCACTCTCCGCCGGCCGGTTAAGAATGCCGTTCAGTCTTGCAACTACCGCTGGTCTTTGTTTTTCTAAACTTACAAGCTCATTTTCAAGTTCCGCCAGTTCTATCTGGGCACGGATCACATCGGGATGCGTAGCTGTCGATGCGGCGTATTTGGTGCGGGCCACCCGTTCGAAATGCCTCAGAAGCTCAAGGTTTTCTTTCGTAATCTCAACTGCCTGGCCCAGATAGCTATATTCATAAAAGGCAGTTTTAAGTTTGTAATAAATGGCCAGCTTTTTTGCCTCATATTGCTTGCCCGCAGACTTAGCCAACGCAGATGCTGCCTCGCTGCGGGCTTCTATGGTCCCAAACCACGGAAACATCTGCATAAAATCGAATCCACTCCGCTGCGGTGTCGGCTCAGTCGCATACCCGTAGGACAACACCGGGTCCGTCAGGGACTTTGCCTGGGGTATCTGTTCTAAAGCCCCCTGCCAGGCTGCAAATTCCGCCTGGAGCGACGCATTGTTTAAACAGGCGTACCGCAGATATTCTGCAAGCCCGGATGTCTCCGTTAATTCCGGCAGCTTCGGCGTATCCGGAATAGTTTCTGCTGCCGCAGTACTATGGCCGGTGCTGGAATTACTCCGACTATAATAGACCAGATCACTTTGACTGTCCCCAGTAACACAACCGGAAATAAACAGGACTGCCGTGGTTCCCAATATGGTTATTGTTTTAATTTTCTTCATTAGCTTTAATCGCCCTGTCTATGGATTGTAATATCCTAGACAGACGTTCGGAATGTATATCCTGGGGACGCTACACCCTGTCCCGATATTACCATCTTCGTGTTTGATGTATCAGTTTGAGAATTTCATCCAGTTTCTGTTGTTTTTCTTTTTCAGATGCTTCCTTTATAGCCTCAGTTACACAGTGCTGAAAGTGTTTTTCTAGTATTTTTTCTTCTATTCGGCCAAGAGCGCCTTTGATAGCATGCATCTGGGTTAGGATATCGATACAGTACTTACGGTCCTCAATCATCTTTTGAATACCGCGGATTTGGCCCTCGATTCGCCTTAAGGCGACCAGATTATCAGTATGATCAGGGTGCTTTTTCATTTTTTTGTCCCTTCTTCATTTTTTACCCCTTATTTTCCCTTCCTTTTTATTATACCCCCTGGGGGTATATTGGTGTTCAAAAAAAGGATAAATTTTGATTAATTATGGTTTTTCGCTGTTAATGGTGAAATAATAAGAATTTATCAATAATAAATGGTGGTTTATTATTTCCGGCAATATAGTCATGTCGTTTCTGGGAGCAGTAATTTTGGGCTGTCCTTAAACTGCCCTCGAAAGGATTTTTTGCAATGACCGCAACGCGAGACGGGGTAAGAAAGTAGTATATTTGTCTGTCAGACAACTTAATCTCATATCGAATTCCGGGAAAAGTCCATCCCGCCCGCCTGTTGCCACCCCGTCAGTTTTGGGGTAATATAACTTCTTTATGAAAATTGGTATTCTTGACAGTCCTGGAATTGGAGTTCCAGCCAGGTTGTTCACCAAACTTGGCGAATACAATAGTGCAGCAACGGTGACTAGTTCGGCCAGGCAATTGAGGTGTTGAAGTGACTGCCATAAAGCAAGGCGACCTGTGCGTTAGCATCCGTGCCAGAGGGAACCTATGCGTTATCTGAGGAGCGTCGGGCAATTCATATCCTGGATTTGCCTGTTAACAACTGTTGGCTGTATGGTCGGCCCCGATTTTCAGCCGACAAAGACGCCTGTTCCGTCTTCCTGGATGGGGATTAAAGGACAAAAAACCGATGCGGTTGACCTCGTTAACTGGTGGACCCAGTTTAATGACCCGAATTTAACTTCATTGGTTAATAGAGCTGTGGTCTCCAATCTTGATTTGAAACAGGCTCAATCGAGACTTCGCCAGGCTCGCGCTGGGCTGCGGGTGGTTTCCGCGGGATTATGGCCGAGGTCTAACGCGTCAGGTCTTTACCAGCGTTATCAATCGGCTGGTACCACGGTAGCGCCGCCGGTGCGAGGCAATTTATGGCAGGGGGGTTTGGATGCCGCCTGGGAGATTGATATATTTGGGGGTGTTCGCCGCAGTATTGAAGCGGCTCAGGCGGATATCGAAGCAGCGATTGAAGACCAGAGAGACGTGCTGATAACGGTGTCCAGTGAAGTGGCGCTCAATTATATCGAGCTGCGGGGGTACCAGCAGGAAATCGTCATCGCGCAGAACAATCTCCAGGCCCAGCAGCATACCGCCGAGCTGACTCGTCAGCGATTTGCCAGCGGTGTGGTCGGAGCCCTGGACGTGGCCAACGCGGATGCCCAGGTCGGCACGACGGCATCACAAATTCCGACGCTGGAGGCTTCGGCACAGCAGACCATCTACAATTTGAGTATTCTACTGGGGCAGGACCCTGGTGCTTTATGGGCGGAATTGTCGCCGGTCCGTGCGATTCCATATACCCCGCCGATACTGCCGAATGAAATTCCGTCGGATTTGCTGCGTCGTCGGCCTGACATTCGTCGCGCTGAAGCTCAAATCCACGCGGCTACGGCCCGGATTGGTGTAGCTACCGCGGATTTGTTCCCCAAGTTCAATCTTGTCGGCACGGCTGGCTATCGAAGCAGCGAGCTGGATAGATTGGTAAATCCGCATTCCGCGTTATGGTCGATCGGGCCATCCGTGAATTGGCAGATTTTCAGTGCCGGTCGAGTCCGTGCCAATATTGATATTCAAAAGGCGTTAACCGAGCAGGCAGGTTTGACATATCAAGCGGCGGTTCTCGATGCCCTGCGGGATGTCGAAAATGCCCTAATCTCGTATAGCAAGGAGCAGCAGCGCCATAAAGCGCTGCAGGATACGGTGGCGGCGAATCGCAAAGCGGTTGGGCTGGCCACCGAGCTTTATACCCAGGGCCAGACCGAATTCTTAAATGTTCTCGATGCTCAGCGGTCCCTGTATGTCTCCGAAGATTCTCTGGTACAAAGTACCAGGAATTTATCCACCGATTTGGTTGCGCTTTACAAGGCGCTCGGCGGCGGCTGGGATGATGAGCCAGATTCAATGGCACAGCCTATGCAAAAAAAGGAATAATATTAATGACAATGGGATATAAATATGAAGCTTAAAATTAGAAGTTTGCCAATTTTATTACTGCTGACGGGATTGACTCTTTTCGGCTGCCGAGAGGAAAAGCAGGCCACGGTTGAGCCCCCTGCCGTTTGGGTAACGGCGGCCAAAGCGGTAGCGCAGGATGTTCCGGTGTATGTTGACGAAATCGGCACCTGCGCCGCGTATGAGATTGTAGCTATTCGCGCTCAGGCTACCGGCCAAATAGTGTCTATCAGTGTCACCGATGGTACGGAGGTAAAAAAGGGCGACTTGCTGTTTACCATCGATCCTCGGCCTTATGAGGCCGCCCTCGAGCAGTCGAAGGCGGCGCTGGTGCAAAGCAAGGCGGCGATCGAACTGGCAAAATCCGAATTCGAACGGGCTAAGGGACTACTGCCGTCCGGGGCGATGTCGAAAGAAGGGTATGACATAAAACAAAACGCGGTCATTGTTGACGAGGCAAAAATTCAGGCTGACCAGGCTGCCATTCAGATTGCCCAGACAAACCTTGATCATTGTTATATACGTTCCCCAATTGATGGCAGAGCCGGGCGGAGATATGTTGACGTCGGTAATGTGGTAATTGCCAACAGCAATGATGCGGGTGCGGTTCTTTTAACCATAAATCGATTAGACCCGATTTATGTTGACTTTACCGTTACCGAGCAGGAGCTGGAAATGGTGCGGCAGGAGATGTTGAAGGGACATTTACAAACTTTGGTGCATCTGCCGGGTAAATCCGACCAGCAGCGCGAAGGAATACTGACTTTTTTAGACAACGCGGTACAGGAGGAAACCGGTACGATTAAGCTTCGTGCCACGCTGCCCAACATGGATCATTATTTTTGGCCCGGTCAATTCGTTCAGGTACGCCTCGTGCTTAGCGTCGAGAAAAACGCCGTGTTGATTCCATCTGAAGCCGTGCAGAACAGCCAGAACGGCCAATTTGTTTATGTCATCAAACCAGACCAGACGGTGGAAATGAGGTCGGTTACACCCCAAAGAAATCTCGACGGCCAGACAGTTGTTAAAGGAGTTGAGCCGCAGGAAACCATTGTGACCGACGGTTATTTTCGCTTGTCGCCGGGCGCGAAAGTACAGATAAAACAATCATCGAGCAGCGAGGCTGGGCGTCCATGAATTTCACGTCACTGTTTATCAATCGCCCGATAATGACCACGCTGGTTATGACCGGCATGCTGATTTTTGGCGTCGCTGCCTTTCGTCTGCTTCCGGTCAGCGATTTGCCGAATGTCGATTTTCCCACCATTCAGGTTTCCGCATCATTACCCGGCGCCAGTCCTGAAACGATGGCCGCCGCGATTGCGACTCCCCTGGAAAAGCAATTCTCCACCATTGCCGGCATAGATTCGATGAGTTCCGCCAGCTCCCTGGGCAGCACTCAGATAACGCTTCAGTTCGCTCTTAACCGCGATATCGACGCCGCCGCCCAGGATGTCCAGTCGGCCATCGCCCAGGCTCAGCGTCGTTTGCCGCAGGATATGCCGAGCCCACCCAGTTATCGCAAGGTAAATCCCGCCGACCAGGCCATTCTAATCCTTGCCCTGACCAGTCCGACTATGCCGTTGTCCAAACTGGATGAATACGGCGAAACCCTGATGGCCCAGCGAATTTCAATGGTCAACGGCGTCGCCCAGGTTATGGTTTACGGCTCGCAAAAATACGCGGTGCGGATTCAATTCGATCCCCTGATTCTCTCGCGTCTGGGAATGGGAATCAGCGAAGCCGTTGCCGCGATTCGAAGAGGCAATGTAAATCTGCCGACCGGCGTTTTATACGGCGCGCATCGTGCCTTTACGGTCGAAGCCACCGGCCAGCTTAACGACGCCCACGCCTATCGCCCCTTAATCGTCGCGTATCGTAACGGCTCTCCTGTTCGACTCGATAAAATTGCTCACGTAATAGACAGCGTCGAAAATGATAAAGTCGCCGCCTGGTATGTCGATCCCAGCGCGCAGAAACGTTCGATTGTCCTGGCGATTCAGCGTCAGCCGGGTACTAACACCATCGAGGTCGCCAGCGCCGTAAAGAAATTGCTGCCGACTTTCAGTCAGCAATTGCCCGCTTCCGTTTCTGTCAAGCTTTTGATTGACCGCACCGTTGCGATTAAGGATTCAGTCAATGATGTTAAATTTACATTATTGCTCACCCTGATTCTGGTCATTCTGGTTATATTTCTTTTCCTGCGCAACGTCTCGGCTACCGTCATTCCCAGTCTCGCTCTGCCGATGGCGATTGTCGGAACATTTATTGTTATGCAATTGCTGGGCTACAGTCTGGATAATCTATCATTGATGGCGCTGACACTTTCTGTGGGTTTTGTCGTCGATGACGCTATTGTTATGCTGGAAAATATCGTGCGCCACATGGAAATGGGAAAAGCGAAATTCCAGGCTGCCATCGACGGCGCGAAAGAAATAAGTTTTACCATCGTTAGTATGACCTTGTCGCTTACCGCGGTATTTATTCCGATCCTTTTTATGGGCGGCCTTATCGGCAGACTCTTCCGCGAATTTGCCGTTACCATCGGCGTGGCGGTCCTGGTCTCAGGTTTTGTAGCGCTTTCGCTGACGCCGATGCTTTGCAGCCGGTTCCTGCGCCAGCCGCGGGAGATTCATCACGGCAGGGCCTATGATTATTCCGAGCGGATTTATAAAATCATGCTCGGCTTTTATGAAAGAACACTTCGCTGGGTTCTGGACCACAAGAGCAGTTCAATGGTCTTCTCCGCCGTTATTCTTGTCGGTACGGTAATTCTATTTGTCTGGCTTCCGAAAGGCTTTTTGCCCAGTGAAGACCGCGCCCAGATTTTTGGCTCCACCGAAGGTCCGCAAGGTATTTCCTTCCAAGCGATGGCTGAGCACCAGCAGGCGATTAACGCGGTTTTGCAGAAAATGCCGGAAATCGAATCATTTATGTCCAGTGCGGGTGCCCGGGGCAGCTCCGGCGGGAATACCGGTATGATCTATATGGGCCTCAAACCCAAATCACAGCGTAAATTATCAGTCGATGAGCTAATTCAGAAATGGCGGAAGGATTTAGCCGCGGTGCCCGGCATAAAAGTTTATCTGCAGAACCCGCCGACCATACAGTTAGGCGGCCGAATGTCTAAAAGCCAGTATCAGTACACGCTGCAAACGCCCGACACGGTGGAATTATATAAATATGCCGCGATTATGGAGCAGAAAATTCAGGAGCTGCCCGGCTTTCAGGATGTTACCAGCGATTTGCAAGTTACAAATCCCAAAGTTAGTATCGAAATTCAGCGGGATAAGGCAGCTACTCTGGGCGTTACCGCGGAGCAAATCGAAACAACTTTATCCTACGCTTACAGCTCCGGCCAGGTCTCGACCATCCTCGCGCCCGAAGATCAATACCTCGTTATTACCGAGCTGCTTCCTGAATACCAGCTTGACCCTTCTGTTTTAAGCATGCTTTACGTCCGTTCCGATACCACCGGCAAGCTCATCCCGCTCAACGCGGTCGCCAATTTCACTACCGGTATCGCCCCGCTTACCATTAACCATCAGGGCCAGTTGCCGGCGGTTACCATATCGTTCAATTTAAAGCCTGACGTATCTCTCGGCGACGCGACCAACGCCATCGACAAAATAGCTAAAGAAACCTTGCCTGCGACTATTAATACCAGCTTCCAGGGCACCGCCGCCGCCTTCCGCTCATCCTTCAAGGGCCTGGGTTTATTACTGGTTCTGGCGATTCTCGTCATTTATCTGGTCCTGGGCATTTTGTATGAAAGTTTAATTCATCCGATCACGATTCTTTCCGCCCTTCCTTTTGCCGGTTTCGGAGCCTTGCTTACTCTGTTAATCTTCAGAACCGAGCTTTCTATCTATGCCTTTGTCGGCATAATTATGCTGGTCGGCCTGGTCAAGAAAAACGGCATTATGATGATTGATTTTGCGATAGAGGCTCAGCGTACCGAGGCAAAGAATTCGCACGACGCTATTTTTGAAGCCTGTCTTATCAGATTTCGTCCGATTATGATGACGACGATGGCCGCCCTGATGGCCGGCCTGCCGATTGCGATTGGCTTTGGTGCGGGTGCTGAATCAAGAAGGCCTTTAGGGCTTGCCGTGGTGGGCGGCTTGTTATTTTCGCAAACCCTGACCCTTTACGTAACCCCGGTCTTTTATCTCTATATGGAGGCTTTAAGGCGAAAACTAACGGCACGCCAAACCTCTTAAAATTCGAGATATATGGGAAATAAAACCCGGCTGCCGGGCAGCTTTACTGAAGAAAAGGGATTTATCGCCGGTCGGTTTTGGGTATAATTAACAGTTGAATAATTGTCGCAGCGCATTGAGGATAGAAAAAATGACAAAAATTATCTGTGTTTGCGGGGCCCGGCCCAACTTTATAAAAATCGCGCCGCTGATGCGGGCCTTTCACGGAAACAGCCATTTTGAGACGCTGCTGGTTCATACCGGACAGCATTATGACGAAAATATGAGCAAGCTGTTCTTTGAGCAGCTTGATATCCCCAAGCCTGATATTAACCTGGAGGTCGGCTCCGGCAGTCACGCGGTACAGACCGCCCAGATAATGGAACGGTTCGAGCCGATTGTGCTGAAATATCAGCCGCATTATGTGCTGGTGGTCGGCGATGTCAACAGCACTATCGCCTGCGGCCTGGTGGCGGTCAAGCTGGGAGTCAGGCTTATTCACGTGGAGGCGGGTCTGCGGAGCTTTGACCGCACCATGCCGGAAGAAATCAACCGGGTGTTGACCGATTCCATCAGTGAATTGCTTTTCATAACGGAAAAATCAGCTATCACCAATCTCCAGAAGGAAGGGATTAATTCCCATAAAATCCATTTTGTCGGCAACGTAATGATCGACACTCTTTTAGCCAATCGAGAAAAAGCCTGCCAATCGGAGGTGCTGAGCAGCTTGAAGCTTCAGCCGGGAGAATATGTCCTTGTTACCCTGCATCGGCCCAGTAATGTGGACGACCCGCAGAATCTAACCGCGATTATCGATGCCTTTGCGGAAATTCAAAAGGAAATGACGGTGGTGTTTCCGATTCATCCCCGCACCCGCAAGAATTTAAAAAACGCCGGACTTGAAGCGAAGGTTTCAGGGATGGAGAACCTGTTGTTATTGGAACCGGTGGGTTATCTGGAATTTTTATGCCTGATGAGCAGTGCCAGGGTGGTTCTGACCGATTCGGGGGGGATTCAGGAAGAAACGACTATCCTGGGAGTTCCGTGTATGACCCTGCGGGAGAATACCGAGCGGCCGATTACCATTACGGAGGGCACCAATCGGCTGGTTCACGCTACCACCGGCGATATCCTGGATAAATTCCGGCAGTGCCAGGCGCTCAAACACGCGAAGGATATCCGATATCCAGAACTTTGGGATGGTAAGGCGGCCAAGCGAATAATCCGGATTATCGACGAACATTTTCGCAGCGGTCACGCTTACAAAGACTAATTGGTTATGATGGTACGAAAAATTTTGAGAGTACTATTCAGGTGGTTCCGCAGGATTGTTTCTCCCGTAGGCAGACGTAAGGTTATCGATATTTCTGAGGAATCGCCGTTGCGGAAGCAATCGGGTCCGGCGGCGGTCCCTAGTTCGTGGGATGACTTGCTGGAGGGGGTGGAAACCGCGAAAGAGTGGAAAATACATAAAGAGGTTCTGCGGCAGCGGTATCTGGAGCTGATTCGGGACGAGGCGAAGCCGGCGAAGGTTCCGCTTGAGGTCAGGATACACGAATCGGTCATAGTTGACGAGGTATATACGCGGCAACTAATCAGCTATAATGTTGAAGCAGATGAGAGAACCCAGGCTTATCTGGGGATTCCGCTGAATCGTGAAGGTCGGGTGCCGGGTATCGTAGCGCTGCATAGCACGGTCGAGCGGGGTAAGGAGCAGATGGCGGGATTGGTGGGCGGCTCGGATAAGGCGCATCTGGACAACCTGTCGCGGCGGGGTTATGTGGTGATTGCCCCGGATCATTTTGTGGCGGGTGACCGGGTTGTGCCGGGGCAGTCGTACGAGACGGGGCGATTTTACCGCAAGCACCCACAGTGGAGCGCGGTGGGGAAATTCACTTATGAGAATTCCATAGCGGTGGATGTTTTACAGAGTCTGGAAGAGGTTGATCCGGCCCGGCTCGGCGCTCTGGGTCACTCGCTGGGCGGTCACAGTACTTATTTTTTGAGCGCCTACGACAAGCGAATCAGGGCGGCAGCGTGTAACTGCGGGGCGGGGACTTTTCGCCAGAATCCCCAGGTTGGGGAATGGGCCAGGGACCATTGGTACGTTTATTTCCAGCATCTACGGCCGATCCTGCAAAGCGGCTATTTGCCGCCGATAGATATGCACGAGATAATCGCCCTGATCGCGCCGCGGGCGTTTCTGGATATTTCGGGAATGAACGACGGCGATGGGCGGACGCAGCGGCAGCGGATTTTGATGAATATGAAGATTATGGCAGTGTATGAGATGGAGAAAGCTGCGGAAAATTTCGCCTTTTACGTCCACGGGCAGGGCCATGCGGTTCACCATGATGCCCACATGCTGATGTACGCGTGGATGGATAAGCACCTCAAGTGACCGCCGGCAAGGAACGGTGATTGTGGACGGTTGGAGAAATAATATCAGCCGTATTGATGACGCAGTTCCGTGGAGGCGGTGAGGGAATCGATAATCCGGCAGGCGGGGATGAATTTGTGCCGCTGCAGCAGCCAGCGCAGCTTGGTCTCGGTGCGGCGCAGGCCGACCCGATGCCGCCAGCGACTGGTCAGTCGCATGGGAAGGACAGGCTGATGAGGGTCGAATTCCCAGGGATGCAGGTAAAGCATGCCCACACTCTGTCGAGCGCGGGCTTTCTTTAAGGCGAAGTCAATCACCCGGATGGGCAACAGCCGAAGGTATCCGCCGCCGGCGACGGGCCAGTTCATGCCGAATAACCGCAGGGTAAGTGGGGGAAGCTCAATAATGCCCGACCCTTTCGGTCCCAGCGCCCGATGCGGGGTAACGGGTGCGTCAGGCACGCCGTATCGGTCATGGTGAACGGGGAAAATAGATGAGTCATATAAAAAACCTTCCTCGGCTAAAATGTCCAAGGCCCAGGCAGTTAAACGGGTAATAGAAAAGGTGGAGGCGCGAAAGCCAATCACCTTTTGACCGGCGATGTCTTCCAAAAGGCTACGGCAGTCGCGCAACTCCCGCCGGAACTCTTCCGGGGTCAGTTGCTGGAGCATTTTATGGGTCATGCCGTGGGAGGCGATTTCATGGCCTTGCCCGGCGATTTTAGAGATTAGCTGCTTCTGGTGCTTCGCTACCCAGCCCAGGACGAAAAAAGTGGCCTGGGTCTGATGGTCGGCTAATATTTCCAGGATGCGGTCAATAGCAGGGACTAAACGAGACGGATATTCATCCCACTGACAAGGCGCAATAGAAGCAGCAGATGCTTCAACCTGAAAATACTCTTCAACATCAAAACTCAAGAGATGTTTCGTATGTGTCATATCTTCGTCGTTCGCCGGCTGGTCAGGGTTGGTTTTGTTCCATTTTTTGCAGGTTTTCCTGGGCCAGGCGGATTATTCCGGCAAGGGCAGGTGAAGGATTCTCTCCATCAGCCTGCTGCTTTTGGCCGATCTGTACGGCAGCCGCCAGGTGCCAGCGGGCAAAATCTCTGTGATTAAGAGCACTATGGGCCAGCCCTAAATGGTAGTGAACCTCAGCGGAACCGGGCAGCCTTTTAACGGCCCAGAGCAATTCTGTGCAAGCCTGCTCATGGCGGCCCTGAAGGTAAGCGATCCAGCCGCTGGTGTCGTGGAAAGTCGGCTCATCGGGCATGGCTTTCGCGGCGGCATCGATCAATTCCTGGGCCTGGGAAAGTTTTTCCGTATCTTCCGGGAAAAGCAGCGAAATAACATAAGCGGCATTGTTGGCGGCAATCGGACTGGCGGTAGTTTTCCAAACCCGCTGATAAATCTCCAGAGCTTGCGGCAGAAGACCGGCGTTCTCCAAAGCAATACCTTGATTCAACTGCAAATCAAGGCGGCGCTGTCCGGCAGTTACCAGCTCGCCATAGAGGGCGGCGGCTTTTTCATATTGTTTTTCCTTCAACAGCAGATTGGCGTTAATCATTTTTGCGAGGGTACAGTCTTTTGGCTCTAAAATATCCAGGACCGCGCGCTGCGTCTGTTCGTCCGCAGCGGCAGCAGCGGCCAGGGCGGCGGACCATTGGCATGAAGGACGAGCCTTTAGCAAATCCATAGCCAACTTCTGGGCAAGAGCGGGTATTCCCATATCCATGGCTACATAGGCTTGCAGCAATTTTACGGCTTCGGAGCTGTCGCCAGCGGTAAAGGAATGGGAAACCAACTCCGACGCCATGATATTGTCGACAGTTTCGGTATCAGCCAACCGGGCCAGTTCCGCCTCGGCCTGCTCCTTCGCTGGGATTGCCAAGCTCATGAACAATTTGTATGGAGCCGGAGCCTGCCGAGAGGGCTGCGTCTGGTCAGCCGGTTTATCAAGCTGATTAAACCGGTCCTGCCATTGTTGAGCCTGGTTTGTATCTTTCACGCGGCAGGCATAGCAGAAGCCTAATAACGCTTCGTAAAGAGCACTTTCAGGTACCGCGGGCAGCAGGTCCGCAGTCAATTCCGGCTGCTCATCCATGGTGAGTAACAGGGCCAATTGCCGCCACCATCGCTGCTCTTTATGGCGGGCAATATCCACAACCAGGGCAAGAGCGTCTTGGCGATTATCGGCCTGTAATATGGCGTGTACGACAGGCGAATGTAAGCTTGCGGGTATGGCCATATTTTTGTCATAGTTTTGGATAAAAGAGCGGAAGGCTGACAAAGCTTCATCCGCGTATTTCGCGGCCAGTGAGGTATTCATAATCTCAATAAGCGAGCTTACCTGAGTGGGATTTTTAGCCTGCAGAGAATTGAGGATTTCCAATTTTTTCCCGGTATCGTCCGTCAAGTGTGCCAGTAATAGTTGAGCTTGCAGGAATTCCGAAACATATTCCGGAATTTCACGAAGAATTTCAACAGCCCGGTCTTTTTCCCCCAGGTCCGCAAAGGTCTTTGCCAGGAACAACTGAAGTTTGGGATTTCCGCCATATCCTGAGTTAGCCAGATTTTCATAACAATCGGCAGCCTGTCTCTGGAGGCCCCAGCGTTCGAACAATACGCCCCGCTCCAGCAAAGCGGCAGCCCGCCCGCTCTGGCCGAGTTTCTCCAAATCGTCAAGCACGGTTAATGCTTGCAGCGGCTCCTGTTCGTCATCCAAAGCTTCGGCTAACGAGCGGGAAATCCCGAACATATCAGGCTGAACGGCAATAGCTTGTCGATAACATTCAATGGCTTCCTTACGTCTGCCCGCGGCAACTAAAACCGAAGCCCGCAATAGATATGGTTCCGGGGTATTGGGAAAAATCCGCTGAGCCTCGTCGCATAGTGCCAGCGCCGAGTTCGTCTGTTTCAGGCTAAGATACAATTTAATTATTTTTTTCAGAAGATCTCTATCCTGTTTTTCGATGGCGGTCTTGCCCAGGGTTTGCAATAAGGCATTCGCTTCGTTTGGGCGTTGAGCGTTCACCAGCAATAAGGCTTTCATAAAATCAACCTGGTTGCCCGATACTTGGGCGGCAGTTATTTTATCCAGCTCAGCAATAGCCTGGTTGATATGGCCTTGAGCCGCTAAAGTCCGGGCCAAATACATACGGGCAAGGTCGCGTGGTTTCCTGGGATTCTGGGCATTTTCCGCCACACGATTGTAAGCTTCCAAGGCAGCGGAAAAGTTTTCGGCTCGTTCCAATATCCAACCCTTTGTCAGGTCAATCATATAGCTTTTTGCGCCGGTAATAGAGGCCAGTGAGCCTGCCGCCTCCTCGGGGCCGGCGCTTAAAGTAAACAGGCGAGCCAGGATTAAATAGTTGGATAAATTTTCGGGAGCCCTCTGCAGCAGAATTTTAAATTGCTCGATGCACTTATCTTGCTGTCCCAGCGCCAGGAATGCCTGGCCAAGCAGCATGCGGACATCAGAACTGTCGCGATTTTCTTTCAGCTCATTTTGACAGATACTGACGCACTCCTGGGGCCGGCCTAACTGGAGGCACGTCAGGGCAACTCCCATCGCACCGTTGAGGCTCATCCGCTGAAGGATCTCATTCGAGCTTATGGGCTGGCCTTGAATCAATCGGAGTTGCAGCCGTAAGAAATTAGCTTTATCATTCGACGAGCTAACTTCCTCAAGCGTCTGCCGGCATTCATCCAAATCACCGATTTCCAACAATACGCGTGCTAAAGCCAAACGGTACTCATCATTGGAATTGTCTAGCCGTAAGGCTTCTTTGAATTGTTCCAGGGCCTGGAAATTCCTGCCCGTTTCGGCATAGACTTGTCCCAGTAAAAAGTTGATCCGGTGGTATTGAGGATATCGGGCCAATTCATCGCGCAAGATTTTTTCGGCTTCAGCCGTTCGATTGGTTTTAGCTAAAGCACGTGCTTTGGCGAGGCGTCCAAGAAAGGTTGTCGGCTGGCTGTCTGCCGCCAGTTGCAGCGTTTTTAACAGGTTGGTCTCGTCACCAAGCATGGCATAACCGTCTGCTACGACCATGAGCATAGCGGGATCCGAGGCTTGATCGATCTGAGCTTTTTCCAGAGCCTGTCTTGCTAAATCGGGTTGATCCGTATGGATCGCCGTGGTAACAATAAGCCGCACGGCTGCGGGATTATCCGGGTGCGATTTATAATATTCCCGGGCATCCAGGAAGGCTTGGTCATAGAATCCGTCCTGAATCAATGATTCGGCAAGATAACGCTGGGCACCGGGATGATCCGGCTGCAATTCAGTTACTCTGCGCAGCGCCTGGCGGGCCAGCTCTTTCTTGCCTAATGCCAACGCGACCTGTGCATAAGCATAATGCGCTTCCGGCCATTGGATAAATTCTGCCTTCAAAGAGAAAAGCTTGGTTTCGGCCTGGGCGGTCTCGCCGCTCTGCAATAACATTTTGGCTTCGAGGAGTCTTGCCTGGGCCTGACGTGGATTGTCGTCAAGTATTTCTTTAACCAGGCGCTGGGCAGTAGTTAAATCCGAAAGGATTAATGCTAAAGACGCCCGCTGGAGCTTAATCTGGATTTCATCCGGATACTGCTTAAGCAATTCATCTAACTGCCGGGCAGCCTTGAGGACCTTTTCTTTATTTTCCATGCGTTCATCTTGTTGAAATTCGGTCTGCTGCTCATAGGATTTCTGCAAATCGTTAACGATAAGCATCGTCATGGCATTAGGGGCCGGCTTTTCGGCTGAAAGTATCGCGCTGCGTGCAGCTTCCAGCGAGTCCCGGTCGTTTTGCTGAATGCACAACCGCACCAGCATTCGGGCAGCTTCGTGACGGGATGGGTCTAGTTTAACAACCGAAAGCAGGGCCTGGATACTTTGTTGTAAGGTTTCCTGGGCCTGGCCGAGAGCAGCGGTCGCCTGTTTGCGGCAATCATCTCTGAGGGATTCAAATCCGGCGATAGATGCGATATCAGCTTCCTGAGTAAATCGATCGGATAACCTTGATAGAGTTATCCCGATATCCGCCAGAATCATACCCGTTGCCTGTTGTAGAACGATATTTTCTTCGGTATCTTTTGCCTGGGTTTGCGAAAGAACATTTTTCGCCTGGCGCAGTTGTTCGATAGCGGCTTTCAAGCTAGCTGTTTGCTTATTTGTTTCCGCTGATAACAAGGACCGCTTCGCCGGCAGGGAATAGGTATCAGCTAACAATAATCTTGAGGAAAATTGATTGGGCTTTAGATGTTCCTTCTCCTCCAGGAGTTTGTTCAGCTGTTCGCGGGCTTCCGCGTATCGTCCCGAACGGATATAGATGCGAGCTTTCTGGTAGTAACCATGCCAGTCATCAGGATGCTGAATAATATAGCTGTCAGCCAGCTCCGAGGCTTTATCGAGTTTTTCTGCCCTGATGGCCAATTCGATCCGCGCTAATAACCTTGAAGACTGGTTACGGCCCAGATACCAATAAACCCCTGCCGCGATAAAAAGGATAATAGAGAAAATTATTAGAATTAGAAATATTCTGCGTTTCATGGTTTTGTCCTTAATTATGGTAAGGTTCGATCCAAATAGGGAATGCCCATGCGAAGGAATTTTATAACTTTATTTCGGGCATCATCCACTCCGGTATCAACGGTTGTAGAGACGCGGATTAACGCACCGCTGGCATTTCTATTCAGCAGTCCATTCAGGAAAATCATAGCCTGCTGCCGCCAAAAACTATCGGTGTAAGAATGGCCGCATTTATAGGTATAAAGATAGTACGTTTGTGTTGTTCCTGACCGGGTAACCAGTTCACGACAGGAGAGTTTTTTCCATCCGGGAATGCCTGCTATAAGAATTCTATTTTTGGCAATAATGTTTAGGCCCCCACCTTCCAGGCAAAGATCGGGTGGATGGGTTCCTTTGCGATTGTCTTTACTAAACACCAGGCAGAAGTCAACAACGTTATCGGAGGTGCATACATAACGCCGTAAAATAGCCGCTTCGGTCTCAAGCACTACCAGAGTCTCAGCGTCAAAATCAAGTACATAGCTGACCCACTCGTCACCGTCGATATTGACCTTAGCCGGCAGAGCATTCTTCAATATATCTTCCGTATATACGGGCGGTATGGATCGATTCAGCCACCAGGCGCCGCCGGCCGTTAGAATAACCATAATCACACTAACCAGACCGTTGCCGGAGCGGATGGCGCCGAAGAGGAGCTTACCCTGATTCCGCTCGCTGGGCCTGCGGCGCAGGTGGTGAAACAGCGCCGTTACCGGCACCGGCCGGCCGAGCAGGGCGTGCAGCCCCAGTACGATTCGCTCCAGGCCGAAGAGCAGCAGGAAAGACATTACCAAAATCATAAGTCCCGAAAAATCGTGAAACCAGCCGGTGGCTGCCTTGACACTCCAGATATCCGCAACCAGGATCAGGCTGACAATCCGTAGGGCGTTACTGACTACCGCAATCGGGATGGACATGGCAAATAAGAAGATTCGCCAGAGGCTTTTTAAACGACATACATAAGCATACAACGCGCCAAAAGCCATTACGCTGATCAGGGTTCGCAAGCCGTTGCAAACATTGGCGATAATCAGGGTTTTATTGCCTTCGAGGAATACCTGATTGCTGGAGCGTTCAGCTATGACGCCGATCAGATTAGCCATCGCCACTCCCCAGTCGCAGGCCAGTATCTTCAATTTAAAATTAAGCTGGGCAATAGAAATCTCCGGCAGGGGAACCATGAAAAACAGGAATGCTATCGGAAACCATAATCGTCGCAGCGCCATAGACCCCCATAATAAAAGCGTCAGTCCCGCCAATACCCCGATAAAGGCAAAGCCGCTCATGAAATTGACTCGGGCAAAAGACGCGATCAGGTGAAGCAACATAGAACCTACGAGCAGCAATAATCCGCTTATCCGCCGGGGATTCATGGTGATGCTGGTATAACGGATAAGTAAAAAGATAATCAGCAGACTGACCACCGGCACCAGCGGGGCGTGGGTGTAATAGCTCTCCGTTTTGCTGATCTGCTCGTAAAGGCTAACACCCAGGCGATGCCAGCCGGGGAACCATCGCAGCCACATCTCGGCAAAGTTGTGCCCGAAAGCGACCCCCAGGGCCGCCGCCAATAATAGCCAGCCGCCAGCGAGCCGCCAGTTACTGCCCTGAGATTGGTCTAATGTTTTTTGCCGGTTCACAAAAATTTTTCGCTGCCATAATCGTTAGTCATAGACAATATATTTATATATAAGTATTTATACCAAAATAAGGTGTGATTTCCAATATATATCTTTGCGATTATGAAACCCCCTCAAACTCCCTGAATGTGTCTTAGGCAGCCCTGTCTTTTTTGGCAAGGTAATTTTTTATCAAGTTCATCAGAGCAGAAGTTTTTTTTGTAATTCGCCGGCTAAGGTGAACTATAATAATGTAGGAATCAGTAAAAATTACAGCCAATGACGGATCAAAGTGATGAAAAGGGTAAAAAAGCGGCGGATTTTCAGCTGGGGCGGGGTATATCTGCTGCTGCTGATTGGATTAACCGGCGGCGGAGTTGGGCTGCTGTATCCCGCTATGGAAAAGGCCGTCCGGTCGCTGGATAAAAAAGTGCGGTCGGGTGGGATATTTTTTTTAAAGGAAAAGCAAGTGACCCTGAAAAAATTAACCCCAGCGGAAGAGCAGGTGATGGTGGATAAAGGGACGGAGCCGCCCTTTACCGGCAAATATTACCAGAATTTCGCGGCGGGTACGTATGTGTGCCGGCGGTGCGGGGCGAAGCTGTTCGAGTCGAGCGATAAATTTCATTCGGAATGCGGCTGGCCCAGCTTCGACGACGCGATATCGGGGGCGATTATCCGGCAGTTGGACGCGGACGGCGTGCGGCAGGAAATTATCTGCGCCAATTGCGGGGCACACCTGGGGCACGTGTTTGTGGGCGAGGTTTTGACACCCAAGAATACGCGGTACTGTGTCAATTCGATCGCAATGGATTTTATCCCGGCGGGCAGGGAGCAGGCGAAGGAAAAGAACCAGGACCAGGCCAAGACCCAGCGGGCGATCTTCGCGGGCGGGTGCTTCTGGGGGGTGCAGCATCTCTTAGAGCGGCAGCCGGGGGTGATCTCGACGCGGGCAGGTTACACGGGCGGGCAGGTGGCTAATCCGACGTATAAAGAGGTCTGTACGGGCAGGACGGGACATGCCGAGGCGGTGGAGGTGGTTTTTGATTCGGCGAAAACCAGCTACGAAAAGTTGGTGAAGCTGTTTTTCGAGATTCACGATTTTACCCAGTTGAACCGGCAGGGGCCGGACGTCGGCTATCAATACCGCTCCGCCATATTTTACCTGGATGAGCAGCAGAAAGAGACGGCCATGAAAATCGTGGCGCTGTTAAGGGGCAAGGGTTACGATGTCAAGACGCAGATCGCCCCGGCGGGGGCATTCTGGCCGGCGGAAGAGTATCATCAGGAATATTACAACAAGAGCGGGGGTCAACCGTACTGTCATATCCGCAAGAAAATTTTTTAAACGAACGGCGATAAGATTGGCGGCGGTGGTTTAAATGAGGGATGGGGGTAATCAACGATTGAATTCGATGGGTGGATGTGGTACCATAAGAAAAGAAAGTGAGAAGGTAAGAAAGTGGGAAAGTGGGAAAGGTGGATGATGGCGAAGAAGATGGATCGGCGGGGTTTTTTGAGAAAATCCCTGATTGCCTCCGGGGGGGCGGGTCTGGCGCTGAGCTTGGAAGAGCAAATCCTGCTGGCCCAGAGCGGAACGGAGGCAAAGAAGGAGGAAGAAGGAAAGCAGTCCGCCAAGGGTATACCGATGGGCCAGATCGGCAAGGTCAAGCTGAGCCGATTGATCTGCGGGGGGAATCTGATCAATGGTTATGCCCACAGCCGGGATTTGATATATGTATCGTCCTTGCTCCAGCATTATTTTACGGAGGAGAAGATATTCGAGACCTGGCAGAAGTGTGAGGAGAACGGGATCAATTTATGTGCCTTAAATAATTCCAATCGGGACAGCAAATCGCTAAAGAGTATCAATAAATACTGGAAGGAAAGAGGGGGCAAGATGCAGTGGATCGCCCAGGTGATCCCGGCCCTGGACGATGTGAAAAGCAACGTGAAGATCGCGGTGGATAACGGGGCGGCGGGGGCGTTTGTGCACGGCGGATTCGGCGACCGGTGGGTACGGGACGGCAATGTGTTCAAGCTAGGCGAGGTGGTGGAATATATCAAGGAAAACGGCCTGATCGCGGGGATCGCGGGGCACTCACTACAGGTGCCAATGGCCTGCGAGAAGGCGGGACTCGAGCCGGACTTTTACGTCAAGACGTTTCATCCGGATAATTACTGGTCCGCGACACCGAAAGAAGAGCGCAGCGATCTGGACATCAATACCCGAAGCGGTCAAGATCACGACAATATGTGGTGCATCGATGCGGAAAAGACCCGGCAATTTATGCAGGAGGTAAAAAAGCCCTGGATGGCGTATAAGGTTTTGGCGGCGGGGGCGATTGGGCCGCGGGAGGGATTCAAATTCGCCTACGAAAACGGGGCGGATTTCATCCTGGCGGGGATGTTTGATTTTCAAATTGATGAAGACGCCCGGATTGTCCGCGAGATTTTAGCCGGTGAGCTGAAAAGACAACGGCCCTGGCGGGGGTAAGCCAATTCGTCCCTTTAATTATCATGGCAGGGGCTGGGTTATAATACGAATTTAGTGCCTGCCGGCTAGTTCCACCTGCGGCTCGTCACCCCAGAGATAGACTTTCGCCTCGAAAGGGGCGAAGCCATCGAGAAATTTACCCTGCTCAATAACCACCTTGCGATTATTGTAGCATTCATTGGTAACGGTGGAAGGTACGGCGGGGAGGGAAAATTCCGCATCACAAAAGGTAGGTTTGGTATTGACGGCAATGATGATGCCGCTGTCGCCGACGCGGCGGGCGCGGGTCAATACCTGCGGCTTGGATGATTGGGCGGTTATTTCTTGGCCATCAGTGACGAGGTAAGGGACGATGCGGTAGATGTCACGGTTAAGCTCTTTCAGGCTGTTCCAGGTTTGTGGGGCTTTGGGCCAATAGGAGAAGTAAAGAATGCCGGTGGCCCGGCTGGCCAGGGCAATGAAGGTCATGCAGCGGACCTCGTGGGGCGGGGGCTGGGCCCACTTGCCGCCATCGGTATCGGGGCCGCCAAAGACCTGGATATAAGCCCAGTTAGGCCAATTGGGGCCGTGAACGCGATGGGCTTCGTTAATGTGGATGCCGACGTTGATGATGGGGACGTCCCGCTGGGCGGTAATCGGGTAAACGTCGGTCATGGTGAAGTCGCAGGCATCTTTGTACTTGGCGAGCGACTCGAAGAGGAAATGGCACAAGCCGATAGGGTGATTGGGGTCAGCCTGCTTTAATTTAAGGTAACGGTCGCGTTCGGATTCGGGGGATTGGCCGTGGCCTTCCGGCTCATCAGTCAGATACCAGGCTAAGAGGGCGGGGTGGTCTTTGGCGGCCTTGAACCAGTCGCCGTGGGTGAAGCAGACGGCCATCAGGCCGTGGTCGTGGATGTAGTCCAACTGGGGGATGTCAAAGCCGTTGATGATGGTGTTGAAGCGCATTTCGTGCATCTGGGCCATTACCTCGGTATTGAGATCGTAGGTAAACAGGCCGATGGGGAAAAAGGGTTTGCCGTTTACCAGGGTGATGCCGCTGGCGTTGAATCGCACCACCGTGGCCTGGTCGGTTTTAGCTGTAGGTGCGGTTTGGGCTTCAGCGGGAACAGTTAAACCGGCTAAAGCCAGTGACATGGTTAAAACCAGTAATGTGAATATGACTTTTACTTTCATCACTTTTACATCCTCGAAAAATCAGCCCTCGGGCTGAACCGGTTAGAAGGTAATCAAGTAATTATAAAAGGGTTACAGTAAGAAGGTATTGCCGCTATGTCAAGGTTAATTAAAAATGGTATATAACAGGAGTGTTTGGCCCGGATTTCACCCGGGCGACAGGAAGATCGCGGCTGAGGATAGGGGTCAAATAGTTAGCCGGACTATTGTTTAGCCGGGCGATTAATGTTAACATAATGGTAAGCTAGGATGGTCCTTAAGCGGGCGGGGGCCGATCGTGATAAAAGATTAGCGCTTTATGAATAATGACTGAGCAAAACCGGGAAAATAAAAAATCGCTGACTCTTACCCCATCGCGCCAGAGGTATTGGTTTATTGGCGTTTGTGCAGTGCTGGCAGCAGCGGAATTGATCGTTTACTGGCAGGTGCACCGCTTCGAGTTTATTAATTTCGACGATCCGCGCTATGTCAGCGAGAACCGTTTTGTCCAGATGGGCCTGACGCGGCAGAGCGTGGAGTGGGCGCTGACCTCCGGCAGTTACGCCAGTAACTGGCATCCCTTGACATGGCTGAGCCATATGCTCGACTGGCAGTTTTTCGGGAATAACGCGGGGGGGCATCATCTGGTAAACCTGTTCTGGCATATTATCAGTACACTCCTGTTGTTATGGGTGTTGTGCAGGATGACGGGAGCACTGTGGCCCAGTGGCTTCGTCGCGGCGCTGTTCGGCTTGCATCCGCTGCACGTGGAGTCGGTAGCGTGGATAGCCGAGCGGAAGGATGTGCTCAGCGGTTTTTTCTGGATGTTGACGTTAGCGGTTTACGTTTACTACGCTCGCCGGCCGAACTGGCGGCGCGGGCTGATAGTGCTGGTGGCCTTCGGGATGGGGCTGATGGCTAAGCCCATGCTGGTGACGCTGCCCTTTGTTTTACTGCTGCTGGACTATTGGCCGCTGCGACGGGTGAGGCCGATTGATGCGGTTAACCGGAATAAGCAGATTTTGGGGAAAGCGGCAGGAAAGCCCTTTTCCCAGAGAAATTGGCTGCGATTGGTTCTTGAGAAAATACCCTTTCTGGTGTTGGCGGCGATATCCAGCGTGATAACCTTCTTCGTGCAGCGCAGCGCCGGTGCGGTGGCGGGATTGGAACATTTTCCTCTCTACAATCGTATAAGTAATTCGCTGGTTTCCTACCTTGCATATCTGGGAAAGATGGCCTGGCCCAGCAAGCTGGCCTTTTTCTATCCGCATCCGAATAACACTTTGCCGGCGTGGCAGGCGGTATTGGCGGCAGTGGTACTGGCGGCGGTGAGCGTGATGATATTGCGGTGGGCGCGTCAATACCGCTGGCTGACCGTCGGCTGGCTGTGGTATCTGGGCACTTTGGTGCCGGTGATCGGGCTGGTCCAGGTGGGTGCCCAATCGATGGCGGATCGCTACACCTATCTGCCGTCGATCGGGATTTTTATCATCGCCGCCTGGGGGCTGAAGGAGCTGCGGATAAAATTATCGGTTCACCCGGCGGCGGTGATCCTGCCGGCGATAGCCGTAGTGGCGGTCCTGGGCATGGTTACCGATAATCAGGTGAGCTACTGGCGTGACAGCTTAACGCTTTGCCGGCATGGGCTGGCGGTAACCGAAAACAATTATGTTATGGAGAATAACCTGGGGGAGGCACTTACCCAGCAGAAACAAATGGAAGAGGCACTGGAGCACTTCCGGGAGGCGCTGCGCATGCGGCCGGACAATTTCCGGACCTATAACAATATTGGCACCACCTTGAAATACCTGGGCAAAGTGCCGGAAGGTCTGCCTTATCTGGAGCAGGCGGCGGCGATGTGCCCGAAATCAGCGGAAGTGCATGCTAACCTGGGCAGCGCCTACTACGACTTGAAGCGGCTGGACGAGGCGGCGGAACAATTTCAGATATCCGTGCGGGAAAATCCCTATTATGCGGATGCTTATAACGCCCTGGGAGCTGTTCTGAGCGAACAGGGCAAAATCGATGAAGCAATCCGGAATTTCCAAGCCGCCATTAATCTAAAACCAGATCAGTATGAATCCTATTATAAACTGGCGAATCTCTACGCGGGTCAGGGAGAAAATGAAAAAGCGGAAGAACTATACCGCAAAGTAATTTCCCTCAACCCGAATCATAAGGAGAGCTTCAACAATCTGGGAAACACTTTTTTGAGGCAGGGCAAAGACCGCGAGGCAATGGACTGTTTTCGCAGGGCGCTGGCGATCGATCCCAATTATGTCCTGGCTAGGCGAAGTCTGGACCGGCTCTATCAGATGAAGCTGGATGAGGCCATCGCCGGGTATGAAAATAAGCTGAAAGCAAATCCGCAGGATTTCGAGACCCACAATAAATTGGGTGGGTTACTGGTGAGCAAAGGACAATTAGCCCAGGCGATAAGTTACTACCGCCAGGCGATCAGTCATTATCGCCAGGCGGTGGCGATCGATCCGAATTACGCCGAGGGGTACAATAACCTGGCATGGATCCTGGCCAGCACCGGTGATCCTAATCTGCAAAACGCCCAGGAGGCAGTCGTGCTGGCGGAGCGGGCGATGGAATTGACCGGCGGGAAAAATGGTTCTTTTCTGGACACCTTGTCGGTGGCCTACGCGGCGGCGGGACAATTTGATCAGGCATTGGCAACGGCGCAAAAGGCCCTGGAGCAGGCCCGGCAGGGACATGATGAGCAACTAGCTCGGGAGATTCAGGGTAGAATGGAGTTATTCACGCAGAAAAAACCCTACCTGCAATCCATGCGGTAAGTTTGGTTTATCTATTCTACTACTCTATAACCATCAAAATGAAGCTGACAGAAGGAGTTTTGATAGTCTTGTTAATCTGGGGGAGATATATATAATGGGGGAATATAAACGGCAAGTAACAGCTAGTGGTGAAAAAGAAACCTCTGGTATAAGTGCTTTAAAAGGCAAATCTACGCAAGTTCCTTGACAGAAGCCATTTTCGGTGATATATAGATATGTTTATATATATATTACCAGCCAGTTAATATAAGTAGTAAAGGCGAGTGGGTAGAAAATTATACATATCGGGGAAATAGTGACCACATATTTTGACGAAACCCATATCCAACAAATCTTGCAGGCTATAGATTTAGCAGAAGTAGTGGCAAGGTATGTAGCTCTAAAACCCAAGGGTAAAGAGTTGGTGGGGCTATGTCCCTTTCATAATGATAAAAGGCCATCGCTTAATGTAAGTCCAGGCAAGCAGATATTTAAATGCTTTTCCTGCGGGGCGGGCGGGGACGTTATCAAATTCCTGATGTTGCGGGAGAAACTATCTTTTCCGGAGGCGGTCAAGGTATTGGCAGACAAGGCGGGAATTAACCTTCCCTCGCGAAAGTCAAAACATACCGCCACCAGCGTAGATCGTAATAAATTGGAAGCATCCAATAAATGGGCGGCCCAATATTTCCAAAGTAATTATAAAGATAAATCCATCGGTCAGCAGGCCCGCGATTATGTGCAGCAGCGGGGAATAAGCCCGGAAACTGCCCAGCGATTCGGATTGGGGTGGGCGCCGGCAAGCTGGGATAATTTAGTTAAAGCGGCCCGCGGTACCAGCCAGAATATGGCGGTGTTGGTGCAGTTGGGTTTGTTGGTAGAAAAGGAAGATGGGGGATTTTATGACCGTTTTCGCGAGCGGCTGATTTTCCCGGTGTACGATGCCCTGGGCCGGGTTATCGCATTCGGCGGCAGGACACTGGGAGATGACTCAGCCAAGTACCTCAACAGTCCGGAGAGTGAGCTTTTTAATAAAAGCCGGGCTATTTATGGCTTGCACGTTGCCAAGGATGCGATTGTCAGGGAAAAACGGGCGATCGTAGTGGAAGGATATACCGATTGCCTGATGGCCCAGCAGGATGGGCTGGAAAATGTGGTGGCGACGCTGGGGACAGCCCTGACCAATGAACACGCTCGGATGCTGTCTCGATATACCGACCAGATTGTGCTGGTATATGATTCGGATGAGGCGGGTCAAAAGGCGGCGGATCGGGCGATTGATATATTTTTTGCCAACCAGGTTGAAGTGCGGTTGGTTACACTGCCGGAGGGAGAGGATCCCTGCGATTTTATCCGGTCGCGGGGCAGGCAGGAATTTACCAGACTGGTTGAAAACGCTACCGACGCCTTGGAATACCTATGGCAGATAACTACAAAGCGGCTGGCAGAAGAGGATACGATCTTGGGCCGAAAGCGGGCGGCGGAAGAATTTTTGACGAGGATCGGCCGGGCGTTCGTATATGGGAATATAGACGAAATCAGCCGGGGTTTTCTCATAAACAAGGTGGCAAAATTAGTTGGTATAGCCTCCGAAGAGGTACATAAACGGTTAAATCTGTTGCAGCGGCGGATGGGGCCGCGGCAAGGCCGACAGGCTCAAAGAAAAGATGAAATTCAGCTTCTGCCGGGTCGGGCAAGAACGCAAAAAGAGATTTTGGAGGTGCTGCTGAATCGCCCGGATTTATTCCCCCAGGTCCAGGCGGTTATCGAGGATGCCAATGAATTTACCGACCCGATATTAAATCCGATTGCCCAGCGGCTGTGGAGCTACTGTAGTCGGGGCGGAATTGGACCCTTAAGTGAGATACTGGCGGGATGCGAAAGTACCGAAATGTGCAATATTATGACGGATATGGCCGATAGAGCCCAGACGCGCGGGAATTTCGAACAGACAATGGAAGGGGCGCTGGAAAAATTAAGGCATCTGGAGCGTCAGCAATCCATAAAGGAGCTTCGCGAGCAGGTTTCCACGGTGGGTGAAAAATACGGCAGCCAGGCACAGGCGGCTGTACTATTGGAGTATCAGGCACGGAAATTGCGGGCTAAAGGGCAAAAGACAGGATAAAAAAATAGTAAAAGAAGATAATATTTACCGGTAGCGGTGTTGGAAAAATTGTAACGTACAGTCCTATAATAATATAGGGAAATTTATCTGCATAGATAGGGAGTTTGAATTTGGGAAGGCAAAATGCTTTGAACATACGGATGGACGAGGAAATGAAGTCGCTGGTGGAAAAGGGCAAGAAACGCGGCTATCTGACCTATGAAGAGATGAATAAAGACCTTTCTGATGACAATGTCTCACCAGATCAACTAGATAGTCTCTTAATGACGCTGGATGATCTGGGCATTGATCTGATCGACGAGGCGGATGAAGAAGAGTTAGAGAACCTGGATCAGGAAGAGGCCAAGGGAGGTGACAAGGCTGGCAAAGAGGAAAAAGACAGCCAACTGGAAGGACTGGTCACCGAAGAAAGACGCATTGACGATCCGGTTCGGATGTACCTGACCCAGATGGGCGAGATTCCGCTTTTGACGCGCCCGGAGGAGATTTCCCTGGCGAAGAAAATTGAGATGACGCGGATGGCCTTTCGGCGCAAGGTGCTGGAAAACTGCCTCAGTGTGCACAAGGCGGTGGCTCTGCTCGAACAGGTGCAAGAAGGCCAGCTTCCCTTCGATCGGACCATGAGGACTTCCGCTGCCAACCAGTCGGTTAAAACGTCCACCTTCAAGCGGATACCGATTAATCTCCAGACAGTACGCCGGTTGATAGAGGCCAATCAGCAGGACTGGCAGCAATATATAGCCACCGAGGATGTACCGGCCAAGCGGGCGATCAAGATTCGGATGCGCCGCCGCCGCCGCCGGGCGGCTACCCTGCTGGAAGAGCTGGCCCTGCGGACCAGCAGGATCAAACCAATGATGTATAAACTAGAGGGGATTCTGAAGAAGTCGGCCGATCTGGAAAATATGCTCGGCAAATCCGCGGAAGAAGGACTCAGCGAAGACGATGCCGCGGTGCTGGAGGAGGAGCTGCGGGGCCTGCAGGATCTGGTGCTGGAGGATACGGAGCAGTTACGCCAGCGCTGCCGGGCGATCCGCAAGATTTATGAGGAGTATGAGAAGGCCAAGCGGAAATTAAGCGGAGGCAATCTGCGGCTGGTGGTATCTATTGCCAAAAAGTACCGCAATCGTGGGCTGAGCTTTCTGGATATCATTCAGGAAGGCAATACCGGCTTGATGCGGGCGGTAGATAAATATGAATACCGCCGCGGTTACAAGTTCAGCACCTATGCCACCTGGTGGATCCGGCAGGCGATCACGCGGTCGATTGCCGATCATGCCCGGACCATCCGGATTCCCGTGCACATGATCGAGACCATGAGCAAGCTGCGCAATGTCAGCAAAAAACTGGAGCAGAAACTGGATAGCGAACCGAGCATAGAGGAAATCGCCCGGGAAGCGGAGATGCCGATTGATGAGGTGCGGCGGGTGATGAAGATTGCCCGGCATCCCATCAGTCTGGATCGGCCGGTGGGCGAAAGTGAGGACAGTTATTTCGGCGATTTCATCGAAGACGACGGCGCGGAATCACCTGTCCACGCCGCCACCCAGGAGATGTTGAAAGATAAAATAGACGGTGTGCTGAAGACTTTGACCTATCGCGAGCGGGAAATAATCAAGTTGCGCTACGGAATCGGTGATGGATATACTTATACGCTGGAAGAGGTGGGACGGATATTCAAAGTTACCCGCGAGCGTGTCCGCCAGGTGGAAGCCAAGGCCATCCGCAAGCTGCAGCATCCGGTACGTTCCCGCAAACTGGAAGGTTTTCTCGATAAGATGGAAAAGATAATGCTGGAGGGCGAGGAAGAAGAATTTAACTGAAGCCGCCGCGGGTCGGCGGGCCGGATAAGCTCAAGGTAAATTCTTGGAAGATATGAACAATAAAACCAATTTAAGGTGAGGTAAAAAAACACATCACCTTTTGGGATACGATATCGTTAATAATCAGCAGGTTTTTCTGGGGAAAGTCACATATCTTCACTACCTGGGCGTAATGGACGTTTTCGGGCAGGAAATCGCCGAGCATATTAGGCATTTGGCGAAGTCTCTCTGCGTTAAAGAATACGCCGTCGCCGTGGGGGAAAATGGCGGCATAAAAAATATCGTTCTCCACCAGGTCCTGGAAAAAATGGGTGCCGAAGGAAAGCTCCGGCATTAAATTTCCGCTTTCATAGGCGATTTCAGCCAGGACGGCTATACGGCTGATTTCGAAGAAGCTTACCGGCACACCCAAACTTGGGATGGTTGAGCCCCATCTGCCTGGCCCCATCAGCAGGGCCGGGCTATCGTCTTTACTGGTTATTTGTCGATTTAATTTTCCTATCAGCCGGGCGATATCATATTTCCCGGAAAGGGGCAGCTCTGAGTAGCCGGCTGGATCGACGTAGATAATTCTCCTTAAAAATTGGCTGATGCTGCCGCCCATCGTATAATTGCGAGATTCGAAAAGGATATTTTGCCTGGATACATTATGCGGCAGTTTCACGGCTGGGGATGAGCCTTTGGTCTGCAGGGGGCGGCATTGCAGCAGGTTTATCCGCAGCAGGCCCTCTTTGTTAAAATTAGCCGCGAATTCCACATCGACAGGGTATTGATAGTGGCTTTGGAGGATTTTGAGCATCTTCTGCATAATCGGGGCAAAGTTGGTTTGAGCGAGTATTTTTTCAAAGGTGATCAACCAGGCCTGCTGATCCAGGTGCAGATTGCTCATTTTTTGCTCGGTTTGAGGGTCCCGCACGGCCAGCAGGTCTAATTTAATATCGATTTTCTTTTTAATCAGGTCGGACAGCGAAACGGTTTTTAGCCGATTTTCTTTCGTGTCGAGCAGGTCGATATTATGCTGCGAAAATTTGGCGGCGTCATCCATTCCGGCGTAAGGCCGAAGCCGGGGGGCATCCAGGGCGATTATCTGCGGGTAATCGTCGCCGATGCGGTTTACCGCCCGGCTGCCCAGGCCGGCCACCAGGCGTAACATTCCCGCCTGGGGATCGAGCTGGGAATCCCACACGAAATTATTATAAGAAGTGGCCACTCCGGCAACATCGGGAAAGAAGTATTGTTTTCGCTGGGAGCCTGAGACCCGTTGAACCAGCAGTGCCATCTGCTCATCTTTCTCCATTAAGCCCCGCTGGCGGCGATAGGTCAAGGCTTCTTCACTCATGGTGCTGGCATAGATCCGGCGGACGGCGGCCATAAAATTTTTTAATCTTTGTCGGTGCGGACCCTGGTTGGGGCAGAAGAGACTTTCATATTTCCCCGCAAAGGCATTGCCGAAATTATCCTCGAGCAAACTGTTGGAGCGGACAATAATCGGCGATTGGCCAAAATAATCGAGCATGTCGGCAAACTGACGGATTATATATTCGGGAAATTCACCGGCCAGTAACAACTGGCGGGCCTGGGTCGCCGCTTCGCGAAAGTCGGCGCTGCTAATCTGCTGTTGGCGCAGCCACCAGACGTTGTTCTGGACCAGATAGGTGTAAAAAACATCGGAGCCGATAAAAAAGGAATCGTGGGGTTCCAGAATTTTTTCCCAGAAGGGGTCCGACTTTTGCAGAATGGCCCGGGCCAGTAGCATGCCCACGGATTTGCCGCCGATCAGACCGGTGCCGATCATGCGGCGGCGAATTTCCAGTAAATCTTCGAATTTGAGATATTTTTTGACCAGTTGCAAAACCCGGTCATCCCGCGAAATCGCCATACGCAAAATCTGGTTAAAAAGGTCCTCGATCTCACGAGCCACGTCTTCGCCGTGTTTAAAGGCCTCTTGAAGCTGCTCCGCTCGGGAGAAGGTCCGGCTCCAAACTCCCAGTTTGTAACTGTCCGGACCGCTGCGCGACCACTGGATGCGGGAAAGAATTTCAGTGAGCGTGGCGCTTTCCGTTACCGGCAGAAAATCGTCTCCCTGCCAGGCGTGGATCATATTCAGGGTGGGCGAGCGGCGATCTTTGGCCTTGATGGGATGGACAAATAATTGATTCTGATGACGGTAAACATCCAAAAATAACTGCAGGGTTTGTACGATGGGTACGGTGGCATGGAAAGAATGTCGGTTTCGCATAATGGAAAAGTAGGCAATGGCCCCGACTTTCAGCACATAAGGGCACAGCAGCATGAAGAAATTTCCCAGCATCCGGTCGCTGTACCAGTCAACGGCCAGATCCGTCAGGCAATCAAGAATATAATAGCCGTCGCTGCCGTTTTTCTCGATTACCTCATGGAATATTTTAATGAATTTTTCAAAGCCCTCTTCCGGATGCAGATGATAGGTTTCGACGCCCACGTCGTCGGGAACCAGGCTGGGGTGTCTGGCAAAGCGAAAATAGACGGGCTTACGACCGCTTTCCCGGGCAAATTTATAAAAAGGCGGAAGAAAAGGCGCATAATCTTCGATGGAATTTACCTGCCAGACGATGTTATCGCCCGGTTTCAGACCGCAAAGCATCCGGTCCAAACCTGCCAGACCCGTGCTTAACCGTTTGGCGCTCGAATTCCTTTTTTTCATGTCAACTTTTATTCGCTAGGGGTTTTGCTTTTCCCGGTCGAGCGGTAATGGGACTTTTCCCCCAGCGCTGAAGAATCGCTAGCAAAACGACCCCGGCGGCAGCGGCAATCAGGCTAAGATTCTGGGAGACCGTCAATCCGTCAAATTCATAGGGACTGGAGGTCCGCAGCGACTCCAGGTAAAAGCGGGCGATGCTGTAGAAAATCAGCATCAGGGCAAATATCTGCCCGTCTCGTCGCCGACGGGCGGTAAGAAAATGTAAAAGCAAGGCTATAAACAGGACGGTAAGCGAGGAATATATCTGGGCGGGATGAATGGGCAGCATTCGATAAGTGCCGTTTTTCAGCGCAGCTATCTGGCTCTCGGATAACGATTCCACCGGCAGGGGCACACGATAATACAGATTTTTCAAGCTGGGTGGAATCTGCTCCGCGTGATCGGCCCAATGGCCTAGGCCGTCGGTGTAACCGGGGTAATAATAATCATCCGGCAACTGCAAAAGCGGCGGCTGGCCCGGCCGGCGGTCGTTATCGGGGTACAGTTGATAGCTGAAGGGATAGCTGTATTGACTTATCGTTGCTTTATGGCAGCCGGGGGGTGCGATCACGCGAAGGGCGGGAAAACGAATCGCCCAGGGCAAATCGCTGGGCGCGCCGAAACAACAGCCATTCATAAAACACCCTATCCGCCCGAAGGCTAATCCCAGCATCAAAGTAGGGGCGAGGATGTCGAGATGCTTCATAACTGACAGCCGCCGGCGGCGAAAATAGATAACCATTACCACCAGCGCCGCGAGAAAGCCGCCCAGAAATTCCAATCCTCCTGACCAGATGGCAAAAATTTCCCACGGATTGTCGCGGTAGCTGTCGGACCAGTTGTGTATCACATGAAATACACGGGCTCCGATCACTCCCGCCAGCAGAGCCCAGACGGCAAAATTGGTTACATGCTCCGGATCCTCACCCATCTGGCGACTGCGGTAACGTGCCAGTAACAAGCCGGCGAAAAAACCCATAATCATCATGAATCCATAACTGGGTATGGTAAAATTCAGATAGGGCAGGGTAAATAGCTGCGGGTGCATGTATCAGCCTCTGGACGGGGGAAAAATTATTTCTTGCCGGTTATTTTGTTATCGTCGTCAACGAAGATGAAGCGGGGGTGATGACCTTCCAGCTCCTGGAGGGTATAATCGGCAAAAGCCATAATAATAACCTTATCCGCGGGATTGACCAGGTGAGCGGCTGCCCCCATTATGCAAATCCGGCCGCTATCCGCCTCAGCGGGAACCACATAGGTTTCATGGCGGGTGCCGTTAGCCAGATTGGCAACCAGCACCTTTTCATAGGGAACTATACCTGCGGCGTCCATCAGAGTTTTATCGATGGCGATACTGCCGCTGTAGTCCATTTTGGTTTCGGTTACCGTCGCCCGGTGGATTTTTGATTTTAAAAGTCGCAAAAACATAATCTGATTTTACGAGTTTTGTTCAGTGGGGTCCAACACAATATTATCAATCAAGCGGGTCTGACCGATGCGGACCGCCAGGGCCAGTAGAGCAGGACGGTCGATCACTGTTATTGGCTGACATAACTCATTGTCAACAATGGATATATAATCAATTTGGGCTTCAGGGTGGTTTTCGATAATCGGCCTGATTTGCTCGATTATGACATGGCTGTCACGTTGGCCGGCGGCGAAGAGCCGGCTGGCCTGCTGTAAGGCTTGCCCTAGGCAAAGCCCCTGCTGACGCTGCTTGGGGGTAAGGTAGCGGTTCCTGCTGCTCATCGCCAGGCCGTCCGGCTCGCGAACGGTGGGACAGGGACGGATCTGGACGGGGAAGTTCAGGTCCGCGACCATCCGGCTGATAACCGCCAGTTGCTGGGCGTCCTTTTGGCCGAAATAGGCGATATCCGGCTGGATAATATGGAAAAGTTTGGCTACGATCGTACAGACGCCGCGAAAATGACCCGGCCGAGACGCTCCGCATAGGTGTTCGCTAAGCTTTTCCACCTCAATCCAGGTGATATTCTCCCCGGGATACATCTCTTTGGCGGTGGGGGCGAACACCAGATCGACATTCAACTGACGGCAGGCACTATAGTCTGCCTCGATCGGCCGGGGATAACTGGCAAAATCTTCCGAAGGGGCAAACTGGGTGGGATTGACGAAGATACTGACCACGGTATAGTCGCATTCCCGCCGGCACCAGCGGATAAGGGATAGATGTCCTTCGTGCAGGGCGCCCATGGTAGGCACTAGGCCGATGGTTTTACCGCTGCTGCGATAGGGTGAAATAATCTCCCGCGTCTGCTGAATGTTCGTGGATATAATCATATTTTTTCCGGTATTAGTCCCCAATCGTATTGGTTTAAAAGATTTTGCCCGATATTTTGTACGGTTTGCTCCTGTCTTATATCATATTGACGGCAATCGATGCGGATAAGCGGGCAGAGGGTCCAGTTTTCGAATAATTCATCGTAAGCGGTTGTTAGTCGCGTAAGCCAATCGAAGCTGATATTTCGCTCCATAAATCGGCCTCGCCGCTGGATCCGCTCCAGGCAATTTTCCATCCTGTCCTGTAAATAGATTACGACGCGGGGGGTGATAATTTGGGGTAAAATAGCCTTTTCCACCCGGTCATAGAGGGCAAGCTCGCCGGCAGTCAGATTCAGCCGGGCGAATATCCTGTTTTTTTGAAAGATATAATCGCAAATTAAAATATTTTCATCGGCATTAAATCTTTTATCTAATTGTCGGCCTCGGCTGAAGAGAAAAAACAATTCCGCCGGCAGGGCGGCATCTTGGTCTCCGGCTAATTGGCCCGGCAGGAAGGGGTTTTTATCATATTCTTCCGCGATTATCCGGGCGGACAGCAGCTTGGCGAGGCTCTTGGCCAGGGTGGTTTTGCCTACTCCCACCACCCCGGCGATGGCTATTAAATTGACGTTGGTCATTTAATGCTGGTCCTCCAGATCTTCCAGGAGTTGTTTCATCGTGCGGACTAGTTGAGGGTGAAGGGCGTCCGGGGCGATCTGGACCAAAGGCTCTATGACGAAGCGGCGCTGGTGCATTCGGGGGTGAGGTACCTGCAAATGGGGTCTGTCGATGATCTCGTTACCAAAAAGCAGCAGATCAAGATCGATATTTCGTGGACCCCATTTTGCCTTTCGGCGGCGGCCCAGGCGGTTTTCCACCGCCCGTAAGTTCTCGAATAACTGTTCGGCTGTGCCCGTAAAATGGACCTGGACCACGCAATTTAAATAGTCATCCTGATTCGCCGGGCCTCCCTGAGGGGCCGTTTCGATGATTTGTGAGAGGATTCCCATGACCACGCCGGGCATTTCATCGAGCAGTTTTAACGCCTGAAAAATCATGGCTAGTCGGTCGCCCTGGTTACTGCCTAATCCGATGTAAGCGGTGTTTCGAGGCATAAAAAATTATTCCCAGTATGACGCCAGTGCCTGCCGCAGTTTTGCGGCGGTGATTTGGGCCAGATGCACTTCTTTATGGTTTTTATGCCGCCCGGTGATAATGGTAACTGCCGATTTCGGCGCCTGCAGCAGGTCGGCTAATAATTTAATCAGCTCCTTATTAGCCTTATCTTTTTCCGGTGCGGCGGCAAGGTTGATTTTTAAGCCAAAATTGTATAAGCCGGCAATGCGGGTGCGGCTGCTGCCGGGAACGACCTTTACCGCAAAAACTATGCCGGTGTTATTTTCCTTGATATTCAGGTTCATTGTTTAAACTGCCGCGCGGGCGGACAAAGGATTAGGCCCAATAAAACCCTCTCACCACCGCCCGCCAAAAATCCACAGCCGATTCAAAACCCTGCTTATAGCAGCGGATTCGGCTTACATTATATATGCTCGGTGGTTCAGGTCAATCTTCTGGGCCAAAACAGGGGGGGCGATTTGCCGGAAAAGGAAAATATATTCCATCTTGTTTGCATGGCAATACTTACAAAAATACCCCCGTTAAATGGTTCAAATAGGCAAAAATATTACTTGCATATCTGAAAATTACGGTAATAATACAATATTCATAAGAAACTCGCAGCTTACGGTTACGCAGCGACATCGCAGGGAATTTATTTTCCTCCATACGCCATGACAAGGGCATAGAATGGTAAAGGATAACAATTAGGAGAGGATATGGACCAGGTTACGAGTTCTTTGGTTAACTTACAGGCCATTGAAAGCAGGCTACGCAAAACCAGGAAGAAACTCAAAAAAGGTCAGCAAATACTACTCAAGCAGGAACATCACATCAAACAGCTCGAAGCGGCACAGGTCGCCAAACACGAAGAAATCAAACTTACCCGTCTCCAGCATGGCAAACTCGAACTGGAACTGAGATCGCGCGAAGATGAAATATCCAGGCTGCGGGTGGCCCTGAACAATGCCAAAACCAACAAAGATTACAGTGCCATTCTCACCCGCATCAATACGGATAAGGCCAGCCAGTCAAAACTGGAAGATCAGATATTGGCCTTGATGACCCAGATCGAAAATGACCATGCCACCACTCGCCAGATCGAGGAAGACATCGCCACGGAAAAAGCCCGTTATGTCGATATTCGCCAGGAGATCCAGCAGGAGCAAAAGACCGTCCAGGCGGAAATAAATGAACTTTCCGAACAATATAAGGAAGCGGCGAAAATTGTGCCTGCCAAATTGCTTACCCTTTTTGAACGGCTGGCGGGGCACTTTGAGGGTGAGGTTCTGGCGGTCGTGGAGCGTTTGAACGGAGTGCGGGGCGACTACTGTTGCGGCGGCTGCTTTATGAGCATTCCTTTGGAATCGGTCAATTCCTTGATGACGCGCGACGATGTCATCATTTGCACCAATTGCGGCCGGATTCTCGTATTGGACAAGAACCCCCATCAGCAGCCAGCCTCATAGAATAACCGATATGGAACTTACTATCTGGACGGACGGCGGCTCACGAGGTAATCCAGGTCCCGCGGCGGCGGGGCTGATAATCCAGGATAATTCCGGCTCAGACCTCTTTGCCGGCGGATTCTTTCTCGGCCATACCACCAATAACGTAGCAGAATATGAAGGGTTGAACCGCGCCTTGGAGATCGCCCACCGGCTGGGAGGCACCACGCTGAAGATATTCTGTGACAGTGAGCTGGTGGTTAAACAGGTAAACGGACAATATCGAGTTAAAAATGCGCAACTGAAGCAGTTTTTCCAGCAGGTGCTGGTCCGGATCAACGAGTTTGAAAGCGTTCACCTCGAGCATGTGCTCCGCGAGGATAATGCCGACGCCGATCGTATGGTTAATTGGGCCCTTGATACCGAGGCGGATGTCGGGGGGATGGTCGAGCAGGGGCAAGGCAGGGATAAAGCCGAGTCTTCACCGCCAAAAATAGCTTCTAAAAACGCCAACAAAAGGTATGATAAGCCGATGGCAATGATCGTGGTTACCGGAGGAGCCGGCTTTATTGGCAGTGCCCTGGTGTGGGCTTTGAATCAGCGCGGTTTTACCGATATCCTGGTAGTCGATGCCCTGGATACGGCCCAGAGCTGGCAGAACCTTACCACCCTGAAGTTCGCCGATTATCTGGATAAGGATGATTTTCTCCGGTTGCTGGAGGAGGGAAAACTGGCGGGCAAAATCGACGGTATCCTTCATCTGGGGGCGTGCAGCAGCACCACTCAGCGCGATGTCGGCTTTTTAATGCGGAATAACTACGAATACAGCAAGCGTCTGGCCCTCTGGTGCTGCCGGAACCAAAAACGTCTGGTTTACGCCTCCAGCGCCGCCACCTACGGCGACGGCAGCCGGGGTTTTTCCGACCGGCACGAGCGTCTGCAGGACCTCCAGCCGTTGAATGGCTATGCCTTTTCCAAATGGCTCTTCGATCTGTGGGCCTTGCGGATGGGACTGCTGGATTCGATTGCGGGCCTGAAGTATTTTAACGTCTTTGGCCCCAACGAATACCATAAGCAGGATATGCGCAGCGTCGCTCATAAGGCCTTTGAACAAATCCAAAAGGAAGGCAAGGTCCGCCTCTTCAAATCGCATCGTCCCGATTACCGCGACGGCTGGCAACTGCGTGATTTTGTTTATGTCAAAGACGCGGTCTCAGCTACCCTGGCGATTTATGATAAACCATCTGCCAACGGCATCTACAACATCGGCACGGGACAGGCCCGCAGCTTTTATGACTTGATTGCCGCGGTCTTTAACGCCATGGACCGCCAGCCCCAAATCGAATATATCGATATGCCCCAGGCCATCCGGGACAAATATCAGTATCACACCTGTGCCGAGACGGATAAGCTCCGCAAAATATTCCCCCAGCCGATGCTCAGTCTGGAAGAGGCCGTCAACGACTACGTTCGGTCTTACCTGTTATCTGACCAGCCCCATTTGATATAATAAGCTTAACCGGCTCATTTTTCATTGATTAACTAATGTTTTTGGGTAAGGCACGTCGTAACCTTTGACCGAATGCCAAAGGATTCGGTTGAGCGTGTCTTCATCCGCCTGGTCAACATCATCAAAAGGCATTTCCATCGACTTTGAGGCGTAATAGCGCTGTTTGCCGCGAAGCGCCTGAATGGGCGGATTCATCTCGTCCAGGGGGATGTTATTCGGTTTTGCGGTATAGGCGGTGAAATCCGGCGTTCCGGTAAAGCTGTTGAGCATGGGATTGGCCGCCATATTAAACTGGTTCATCGGTGACAGTCCCAGGATTAGCTCGATAGTCCGCAGCATACTGCTTTGATTGTAATGGCTGCTATCGACATACCCGCGTTTGGTGTAGGGGCTGATGCAAAGCCCGACGGTGCGGTGTCCGTCAACATGATCGAGTCCCGCCTGCGGGTCGTCTTCCACCACAAAGATCGCCGTCTCCGGCCAGAACATGCTGTGGCTGACCGCCTCGACGATTTGTCCCAGCGCCAGGTCGTTATCCGCCACTGTCGCACGCGGCGTGGGATAGCCCTCGCGTGTACCGATGGTATGGTCGTTGGGCAGGAGCATAATGACAAAGTTATACCATTGCCCTTTTGCTTCACACTCACGTAGCTCTTGGATAAACTCCCCGGCCCGATAGACATCCTGCACTTTTACCGGAAAGCCCACAAACGTGGGGCACAGGTAATTCTCTAGGCCGCGAACCTGTGTGGTTGCCCGTATTTGAACCTTTTTCGTGCCCTTGAGGTAATCCTGGTAAATGTCGCTCCAGGTCGCCTCAGCGGGCTCGATATGGGCCTTTACCATCTCACCGTAATCCCGAAACGTCAGTCCCGCCCGCAGCACATGGTCCCAGATAAATCCTGAAGAGGCGTAAGCCAGAACATCGTCACCTTCGTAGGGGTAGCTGCGGGTAAAGCCGCCGAAGCTTTTTTCCAGATAATCCGTTACGTAACCTTCGTCTGTCCACTGGTGACCATCGGCGCTTAGCACTCCGTTACAGTAGAAGTTATCCAGCAAAACAAACTCCTCCACCAGGGCGTGATGGTTAGGCGTAACCTCCCTGCCGAAATGGCAGAGATTCGGATCGCCGTTGCCCTGCGGCAGATCCCCGAACACCTGGTCATAGGTGCGGTTCTCCTTGATGATATAGAGTACATGCTTGAATACCGACGTTTCCCCCGGCTGGGTCGGTATCGGCACGATACGATTATCGCTAGCTTCCGGATTTATCAGGTATTTCATCCGGGGCAGCCGCATATTCGCGGCGCTGCGAAAAGTGTACTCCGACAATTCGCTGGCGTTTGGCGCTGCCACTATCGTTACCGAACCCATATGCTCACGGACACTATAGGCATGTGATTTATTGTTTTCCTGGAGCTTTTTGGAAAGGCTTCCAACCCCTTTGGTATTGGCTACATACAGATATTTGCCGTCCCGTGTAATCCGAATATCGCCGGGGTACCATCCGGCGGGTATTAGTCCGGTAACTTTTCCCGTCTTCGTATCCATCACTCCGATACAGTTATTGCCCGCCAGGGCCGCGTAGAGTTTACTTCCATCCAGCGCCACTGCCAGGGCGTTTGGCGCGCTGCCGAACGGCAGTTCTGCCATCGGCCTGGCCATCCACCTGGCCGCTACCGTATCCGTACCGGTATTGATGACGGATATCGTGTCGCTATTAGCGTTAGCGACATAAAGCCGCGAACCGTCGGGCGAGATCGCCATTCCGCTGGGGTGCAGATCGACCTCGATTTCTCCGATCGTCTGTTGTGAACTCAGATTTATCACTGAAACCGTACCCGTTGCGGCGATGCCGGCTTCATTGATAACTGCTTGACTGCCTGAAGTTAAACCGGTCAGATCGCCTTCGCGTGGGCGACGTCCGCCCCAGTTGGTCACGTATGCCTTATCACCATGGATAAGCACATCATAGGGTGCGATTCCAACGGGAATCTGCTCCACCAGCTTTCGGGCCGCCATATCCACTATGCCGACCGTGTTATTGCGGCTCAGGGCCACATAGATAAACCCTCGCTCTTCGTCGAGGGCGAAACCGCCCGGTACGGAATTACCCTTGTCTTGGGGGCCCGCCAGTTCAATAGCCTCGTCCCACTGGAATTTACTGTCTTCTCCCAGGCTCGCTGCGCAGAGATGTTTTTTAACCGACGTGGTCCATACTGTTTTCCCATCCCGGCTCCAGGCGATTCCATGGAAACTGTTGCCGCCGTTTTCCATCGGCAGCGTCTGCTGAATGGTCTGCCCGGTTGTTTCGATGAACACGACATCATTATTATTTTTCACCGCCAGGATGGTCTCACTAGGGTTGATAGCCAACCCGGTTGGCCGGCCGGGAAACAGCACGCTTTTGCCGGCGGGGTCAACTATTTGGGTGGTAGGAACCACGTATGTCCCGTCGCCCTGTGGCCCGACAACCGCCTGTTCCAGGAAATCCTGTGGCCCGCGCTTCAGGGCCTTTTCCATCCCCGCCGGCTGTTGGCTGAAAACGCATCCTGCTAAGCATAAGAAGATAACCGATAAATAATAACGCATAACGAAACCTCTTTTTTAACTCTGGGATAATGGGATAAATTGCCGGTTAAACCAGCCCAATATTTCCACTATTAAACCATTTGATTAAACAATCAAACCTTACCATACCGAAATGATGCCAGAATGCGCCTCGAATTGCAACCAATTATCCCGGATTTCCCGGATAAACCACTGCCAAAGGGGGGATTTAGTAGTATAGACACAGACAGGGCGTTTTATGTCTTATTTTATTTTTAAAACGGGTAATCCCGTGGATGTACGATTAGCGGATTTATAAGGGACAAAAAACAGAAATAAAGTAGGCGCACCTTGCGGGGCGCTATATAATTGTTATTATGTCGTCCGTCTCTATAGCCGGGCTAGGCTATCTGGGAAATGTCGGTTGAATGTATGTACATTGGAACCATCCGTGATAAGCACTTTAGATCAGGTAATTATTGGAATCTATCTCACCGGGACGGTTGCGGTAGGGATTCTATGCAAGGGGCGGCAGAGCAATACCAAGGATTATTTTCTGGCGGGGGGCAGAATGGGGAGCTTTTTCCAAAGTCTGCTGGTGGGTCTGAGCCTGGCGGCGACGATGTTCAGCGGGATCAGCCTGCTGGCGTTTCCCAGCGTGGTGTACAGCGAAGGGATCGGGATGATGCTGGGGATTCTGACTTTGCCGGGGATGTATTTTATTTTGCGGTACTGGTTTTTGCCACCCTACCTCCATGCGGATCTTTCGCATCCGTATGAGATCATCGAACGGAAACTGGGGCCACAGATGCGGACGGTGGCGGCGGGGATGTTCATGCTGCTTCGGCTGGGGTGGATGGCGGCGCTGATTTACGCCCCGACGGTGGCGATTCTGGCGGTCGCGGGACTGCCGGATTCGTGGTTCTGGCCCCTGATTCTCGTGGTGGGTCTGAGCAGCACGCTGTACACGACAATCGGAGGAATCCGGGGAGTCATCGTAACTGACGCCATACAGTTTGTGGTCATCGCAATGGCGATTGTTTTGACGCTGGGACTGATTCTGTTTCGCATTCCGGCAAGCTTGGGGCAAATTTTTTCGTTTCTGAGTGAGAAGGAACTGCTTCATATGGTGGATGTTTCGCCGGATCCACGCAAGGTGTTTACGGTGTGGTCGGTGTGCATCGGATGGACGATTTCGCGGTGCGGACAGTATATGGCGGACCAGATGTCTCTGCAGAGGTATCTGGCGTCGAAGGATGTGCGTTCGGCGAGCCGGAGTTTTCTGATTAACGTTCTGGGTGCGATGGGAATCACGGGATTTCTGGTTTTTATCGGGCTGGCGGTTCGGGCGTGGTATCACTTTGCGCCGGATGGAAATCTGCCGAAGGATGTCGATATGATTTTTCCCTATTTTGTGGCGACGCAGCTTCCGACGGGGATTTCCGGGCTGTTTCTGGCGGCGATTCTGGCGGCCACGGTGAGCAGTATGTCCAGCGGGATCAACGCCCTGGCGGCAACGGTGACGCTGGATTTTCGCAATCGCATCTGGCGACGAAGTTCGCCGCGGGGGGATTTATGGTTCGCCAGGGTTATCAGCGCGGTGACTGGAACGGCGGCGACGATTGCGGCGGGATTTGTCGGGAATCTGGGGTCGATTTTTGACATTACTCAGTCGGTGCTGGGGGTCTTTCTGGGACCGCTTTTCGGGTGCATGTATTTTGCCATCGGGAACCGAAGGATACGCAAGGGCGCGCTATTTGTAGGGCTGGCGACGGGTTTCGGGGTTGGTGTATGGATTACCTTCAGTGTCGTTGCCAGCATCTGGGTGGCGGCGGCGGCGTGTTTCACCACGATTGGGGTGACGTATGCCGGTTCGATTCGGATGCCGAACCATCACCCCATCGATATGAGAAAGGAACTGCCATGCGAGAAAGTATCATAAAGAAAAAATTGCAAAGGGGACAGCCGGTGTTTGTGGCCAAGACGGTTTACGGTCTTCCGGACATTGTGGAGATGATGGGAATTTTCGGATTTGACTGTGTATGGATCTGCAACGAGCATCTGGCGATTGATCCGTCGGCAATGCGGGACATGCTGCGGGCGGCGCGGGCGGGCGACATCGATACGGTGGTGCGAACGGGGGAGAACAGCTTGGACGACTGCATCAGATTCCTCGAAATGGGGGCGACGGGGCTGATGATTCCGCACGTCAAGACGGGTGTGAAGGCGAAGGAGATTGTGGAACGGATCAAGTTTTCACCGCAGGGCAAACGGGGTTATGACGGAGTGAGCGCGGATGCGAATTTCGGCACGATGGTGATGGCGGACTATATGCGTCAGGCGAATGAACATACCTTTCTCGTGCTGCAGATCGAAGACGTTTCGGCGATTGCTCAGATCGAGGAGATCGCTCATGTGCCCGGGGTGGATGTGGTGTTTGTAGGGCCGGCGGATCTTTCGGTTGACATGGGGATACCGGGTCAGATTAAAGACCAGCGGATTCTGGATGTAATACAGCGGGTTGCACGGGCGTGTGATGGGACGGCGGCGGTCTGCGGGACGTGGGCCGGCGAGCCGCAGCATGCTAAAATGCTTCTGAATCTGGGTGTTCGATATTTTACCGGTTTGTCGGACAACGGCATCCTTCGCAAGGAATTTCAGAACTTTAAAGCCGTTTTTCAACCTGTCGGTTTTACGTTTAACCGGTGAGGCAGTACGACAATCTTACGGTGCACTATGGAGTCTCGAATTCGAAAACAAAATTCCTTGGCTACGGATATTCTGGTCGCCGGAGGCGGCATTGCGGGTGTCTGCACCGCTCTGGCGGCGGCGCGATGCGGAGCGAAAGTAATTTTATGCCAGGATCGGCCGGTACTGGGGGGAAATGCCTCCTCGGAAATCCGTATGCACATCTGCGGTGCGGATTTTTCCGGCTGCCGGGGAAAAGAACTGGAGGTGGAGGCGAGGGAAACGGGGATTATCGAAGAAATCCGTCTGGAAAATGCCGCAAGGAATCCCCAGAAATCCTGGTCCATGCTGGATTTAATTCTGTATGAAAAATGTATCCAGGAAACGAATCTCACCCTGCTTCTCAATTCTTCGTTAACCGCGGCCGAAGTGGACAAAGTCCAGACCATCCGCTGTGTTCTGGCAGAACGGCAGTCCACGGAAGATGAATTCTCGATTTACGCGAAGATTTTCATAGATTGTACGGGTGACGGACGCCTGGGGGTGGAAGCCGGAGCCTTGTTCCGCCGGGGCAGAGAATCGAAAAAGGAATTCGGGGAAAGCATGGCGCTAGAGGTCGCGGATGAAAAGACGCTCGGTTCCACACTGCTGTTTGAAACCAGGGACATGGGGCATCCCGTTCCGTTCCAGGCGCCGGACTGGGCAAGAAAATTTCAGGATGAAGACCTTCGTCTGCGCAGCCATGCAACGTTTCGTTCGGGATTCTGGTGGATTGAATGGGGCGGGCATCTGGATACCATCAAAGACAATGAGGCAATCCGACACGAATTGCTGCGAATTTTACTGGGTGTGTGGGATCATATCAAAAACGGAGGTGATCATGGGGCGGAGAACTTTACGCTGGATTGGTTCGGGTTTCTGCCCGGCAAGCGGGAATCGCGGCGGTTTGTGGGGCTTTATACCTTCACGGAGCGGGATGCCCTGGAAACCCCGCATTTTGAGGATGCCATCGCCTATGGCGGCTGGCCGCTGGATACCCATCCTCCGGATGGTATCGATGCTCCGCGGGAAGAAGCCTGCAAACAGCCCATCCTTCCCTACTTGTATTCCATTCCTCTGCGTTGCTGCATCAGCCGGAACATCAAAAATCTGATGTTCGCCGGCAGGAACCTGTCGGCCAGCCACGTAGGATTTTCGAGCTTGCGGGTGATGGGTACGTGCGGTGCGGTTGGACAGGGGGTCGGAACGGCGGCGGCCTATGCCGTTCGACACGGACTTTTGCCGGAAGACCTGATTCATTCTTCGAAGGCTCTCCCAGAGATTCAATCGCAATTGCTGGACGACGATTGTTTTCTGCCGGGCGTGGATTCACTTCCTGATACGCTTCTTTTGCCGGACGCTGTTTTTTACTCGTCTGCAACAGAAGATGGCAAAGCCTCCCAGGTTCTTCACGCCTTGAACCGTGCTGTTTACGGACCCGGCGGGATCCATCCCCGTTACCAGCCGAAGGGAACCAACCGATGGATTTCGGAAGAATCCCAAGGTTTCCCTGCGTACATTGAATTCGACTGGGAACACCCTGTTACTATCTCCAAAATTGTTCTGGTATTTGACAGCGGGCTGCACCGGCCTCTGGTCATGACGCATGATGCATCGTGCGAAACGCTGAATCGGAACTTGCTCTGGCATATTCCGCCGGAGCTGATTTGGGACTATCAAATGGAATATCGACTGGGGGATTCCGATTGGGTACCGCTGCTTCGGGAAAAGGATAATTACCAGCGACTTCGAAAGCATTCGTTTGGTTCGATAACGGCGAATACGTTGCGATTGACCGTTCTTTCCACCCACGGCTGTCCGCAGGCAAGGGTCATCCGGATGACCTGCTATTAGCTATTAAAGGGGCCAGACCCCCTTTTCACCGATATTCGATATTTATAATCACGTTATTCCTGTCTAATATTTTGTTTCTTAATCTGCGTTCATCAGCGACGATCTGCGGATAATATTTATTTATTTTCTTGGCGTCTTTGCCTCTTGGCGGGGAGAAACAAGTTCTCATTCTCCGGCAGGGCGGATATTAGTATTAGGTAAAATTCTTGCCCCTATTCATCTGAAATCTGAAATTTCAAATCTGAGATTTTTAAGTCTTTTAAATCCTGTAATCCTGTCGAATATTTTGTTTCTTTAATCTGCGTCCGCTTTTACCCTTCTTCCCTTTCACACTTTTCTCACCTTTCACACTTTTCACACTTTTTTATACCTGGCCTCCGCCGCTGGCGGTCCTCCACGCCGAGCGGCTGATACTTCGGCGCCTCAGGAGAGTACTATTCTTTAACCGTAAGGGTGCCCTCCACGGCGAAGGGGGTATTATCGTCGAGCAGGCCGCTTAGGGTAAGAGTGACAACCGTGTCAGGTTGGAGGAATTCGGACAGGTCGTCAACGCCGATCTTGGCCACCAGGTCGCCGCATGAGTCTGCCTTGGTGAAGGGGACATCGACGCCATTGACAGCCACGGACGTGGCGATAACCTCATTATAGGGGATATTACTGTGTATGGTGATAATATCGCAAAGTGAGCTTAGCACCAGGGTGTTGGGAGAAATCATGATGCTGAAAGTCCCGTCGGGTGTTTCACAAGCTTTGTTAGCCCAGGTCAGCCCTGCAGCTGCACCAATAACCAATAACACGACTGATAGTTTAATCAAGTTCTTCAATGAAAATCTCCTTTACAAAAACAAATCCTGCATTTTCCAGATAACCTTCTCCGGCACAATACCGGAGGGTCCTGCTATGATTGTACGGCTCGCCACCAACGGCGACCACTTTTTTTACGATTTTTTTCATTAAGCCCCCAAACAATTTCTCAACTTGTCGGATTTTGCATAAGCCGTTTATTTACGGCATATTGCCGGGAAAAAACCAGGTGGTGCTTAAACCAAACTCCAGAACAGTTGAGATAATGTAAATGGCACCTATCGATATATATGTCAACTTTCGCATTTTTTATCCCCCTCAACCTCCGCGCTTCTTAATTTATCATAAAAATAGATAACAAAATACCTTACCTGGGAAAATTTATGGGCTTAAAACTTTATCAGTGTGCCTTGTCGCGGTTGTGAAAAAATGAAAGAGGTAATAACTTTTATATTCCTCTATATTAGACAATAATAATCCTGTAATCCTGTCTAATATTTTATTGCTTTAATCTGCGCTAATCGGCGAAATCTGTGGATAATAAAATCTGTTTTTTTCTGCCTTTTATCTTTTCTTCTTCATGCCCTTCTGAACTTGTGGTGAATATTCTTTTTTCTCTTCTTTGAGCGTTAAACTTTGAACGCTGGTTTTGTCTCTCGCGCCGCGCGGGGGTTTTCCATTCTTCTCTTCCTTTTCACACTTTTCACACCTTTCACACTTTTCACACTTTCTTTAACTGCTCTCGCGCAGCGCTGCCTATCTTAACATAAAAATCCTGCTCATTTTCGTAAAAAAACCAGGTGCGCTGATATCCCTTTTTTCGTCTATAATAGTGAAGTCCAGGGCAGGATAGCTTTATAGGTTAGGAAATATCGAGGGTTTCTTTTGCAAGACCGGCAAAAAAGGATTCTGGAATTACTTGATAACTCAGGCGTGCGTCTGCACGCCCTGCTGGCTCGTCTTACCCTTTGCGAGCATACCACAGGTGACCTTATGCAGGAATTGTTCATAAAATTAGGTAGCTCTTCCGCCTTTGACAAGGCTCGCGATCCCCTCGCCTATGCCTGCCGAACTGCCATTAACCTTGCCCTCGATTGGCGGCGAAGGCGTAAAATCGCATTCCAGCAATGGGATGAAAACTTCCTGCCCGTTGGAGACCATCCCTCTGCTTTGGACCACGCCATCCGCAGCGAAGAGTTTCAGCAAACCCTCGATGCTATTGCGAAACTAAGCGAGTTAGCCCGTAGTGTCATTGTCATGCGATATATCGAGCAGCAATCCTACGACGAAATCGCCCGTCACTTGGGCAAAAAACCCCAGCATCTTCGCTCGGTATCCGCCAAAGCCCTGGCCCAAATGCGTAAACTACTTACCAAAGAAAAAAATCTTGTCAGTAACGAGTGATGTTATGTCGGAACTAAATGAAAAAGAATTACTAAATCGTTTGGAAGCTATCTCCCAGCTAGCGCCGGCCCCGTCGGCCGTTGCCCGTGACCTTCAGCGCGTTAGACAAACAATAAACCAACCAACCAGAACTCGCCCAGTCCGCGAGCAAAATATATGGAGAATAATCATGAAAACCAAACTAACCAAAATCGCCGCAGTGTTGATTATCGCTGCCGGCATTGTCGCCGTAAGCTCCCTCTTTATCAAAACCAGCAGCACCATTGCCTTTGCCGATGTCGTCAAGCCTATCCTTAATGCCCGCACCGCAATTCTTGATATACATATTGGCTCCGGAAAGAATCAACCGGTAATTCATGACGAAATTATGGGATCCCGTATCCGCAGAACCGTTTCCAACGTACAGGGTACGGACACAATTATCGATCTGGAGCAAATGAAAATACTTGCACTCACCCACGCCGAAAAGACCGCTGTCTATGTCAATCTGGATGGCCTTGGCAATCTGCAGAACTATCTGGAGTTATTGCGCGACACAGTTGCCCGGATGCAGGATAAAGCGGAATATCAGGTTGAAAATCGGGGTTTGCAGCAAATTGAGGGTAAAGATTACATCGTTTTTGTCGCCGAAAGCGAAAAGGAGACCATTACCATCTGGGCTGACCCGAAAACCGCCTTGCCCGTCCGCATCGAGCAAAAAACTCCCAATATGCAAATTGCATGTGATAATCTGCAATTCGACATTCCCCTGGACGAATCGCTATTCAGCATGGAAGTACCTGATGGTTATGTGATTCAGGCTGCCGGAGGAATTGACTTCAAAAAATCTAGTGAAAGCGATTTTATTGAAACCCTGCGTATATGGGCCCAAATCATTGAGGACGGACAATTCCCCGATAGCATCAATCTTGAGGATATTGTAAAGATTGGGCCAAAGTTTGATCAGGGATTAAAACGAGCAAACCTTACCAAGCAACAGGAAACCGAAATTGCCCTGCGATGGGGGCAGGGACTGGTATTTATCCGCTTTTTCAAAGGCCAGGGTAAGTGGCACTATGCCGGCAAAGGCGTAACACTGGGTGACTCCCAGACTCCGATATTCTGGTATCAACCCAAAGATTCGCCGACCTGGCGGGTAATTTATGGAGATTTAAGAGTCGAAGACGTCGCTCCAGAGAATCTTCCCCAATAAACTTGTTAACTTGTAAGCGTTCGCGCTCGCCGTGCTGCCCGCTGTGCTCAGCGGGCAGCAGCGCAGGAATAAAATCAAAGGGTCAAATAAATTCTCTTAATCTGCGTTCATCAGCGACGATCTGCGGATAATATTTATTTATTTTCTTGGCGTCTTAGCGTCTTGGCGGGGAGAAACAAGTTCTCATTCTCCGGCAGGGCGGATATTAGTATTAGGTAAAATTCTTGCCCCTATTCATCTGAAATCTGAAATTTCAAATCTGAGATTTTTAAGTCTTTTAAATCCTGTAATCCTGTCTAATATTTTATTGCTTTAATCTGCGCTAATCGGCGAAATCTGTGGATAATAAAATCTGTTTTTTTCTGCCTTTTATCTTTTCTTTTTCGTGTCCTTCTGATCTTCGTGGTGAATATTCTTTTTTCTCTTCTTTGAGCGTTAAACTTTGAACGCTGGTTTTGTCTCTCGCGCCGCGCGGGGGTTTTCCATTCTTCTCTTCCTTTTCACACCTTTCACACCTTTCACACTTTTCACACTTTTCACACTTTTCACACTTTCTTTAACTGCTCTCGCGCAGCACTGCCTATCTTAACATAAAAACCCCGCTCATTTTCGTAAAAAAACCGGTGATTTTCGTGAAGAAACCGTTCAAAACCAGAGCGGAAAAAATGATGAAAATTCTCAAATAAAATGAGATTTTCGGGCTGAAAACCATCGTTTTGCGTCACAATAACGCAAAATTTCACAGTTTTTACTATAAATCCGCCGGTTTTTCACAGGAAATCACCGGTTTTTACCGCGTTTTTCACAGGTATATACGCGTATAATGAACCTTGATATAATATAAATATATGAGATTTGGAGTGGGCGAGGTGGTCGCCGGCTCGCTTTCGAGCCGGAGGAAAGTCCGAGCAGGATCGGGCAGGGTGATGGCTAACTGCCACCGGGAGTGATCCTCGGGAAAGTGCCACAGAAAATATACCGCCGACAGTACCGCAAGTGCTTGTCGGTAAGGGTGAAATGGTGCGGTAAGAGCGCACCGCGGCGGCGGCGACGTCGCCGGCAGGGTAAACCCCACCCCCTGCAAGGCCAAATATGAGCCAAGTGTTCGCCCGGCACGTTTGAGGCTCGGGTAGGCTGCTCCCACACCGGGGAGCCGGCGGGCAACCGTCGGTCAAGATAAATGACCTCCTGCCGCGGATTTACCGCGGTAAACAGAACTCGGCTTATGTCCCACTCCGAATTTTTTTGTTAAAATATGGGTAGAAACAACAAATAATTGGGGAAGAGCGTATGTTTAAAATCAATTTGTTATCCGCTTATAATAGAAGAACTTATGGCATAGCCCTGGGTTCGCTGATTAAGGTCCTGGTGGTTTTGCTGGTCGTGGGTGGGATCGGCTGGCTCGTGTATAGAGGGGTGACGAGCATATCCCGCGCTGTGGATAAAAGCCCATATCCGAACGATCCCGTTGAAACGGTAACAACCTTCTTCAAAGCCCTCCAGAAGAAAGAATACCAGCAGTGCTACGGCTTGCTCAGCAGCAAACGACTGGCAGCCACGGTTATCGGCAGGCAAACCAGGGAAAAATATTTTAACCATTTTAACCGGATTCGGGTGTACCTGGTGGAGCGGTCGGGGGCGAATTTCGCGGAAGGTATGACGGTGCTGGGAAATGGTGACCAGGTAGGCTTTCCGCATGATATTGTCCTGACCGTGGCCCTGGGCGGCGGCAGCGGGCCGGACGGGAAGCGCTATTATAGTATTGACGAAATCAACGAATTTCCCATTGATATTGCCCCCGGTATCGGGGTCGAGCAGTACAATCGGCAGTTGAACCGGATGGTCGAGGGAATGGAAGGGTCGGCCGGCGGCGAGCCGAGCGACGATGCCTCGGAGATAATTCGAGATCGGTCCGGCGAATCCCGGCCCGAACGGGAATCGCGCTTGATCGCAGCCTTTAAGCAGGGTCGCCAACTGGATACCCGCCATACCGTTCTGGAGTGGATTATCAGAGAGTTCGACAGGGACCCGCTCGCGCAAAAATTTCTCGGGGAAGTGGCAGGTTCGGAGTATGAATTGCCGCAGCTTCGCCAATTAGCCCGGCAGGGGCTTGATAATCAGCAATAAAAAAGCCCCAAGCTTGAGAGGCTGTCAATTTTGCTTGACAACCCCTCTTACCTAAGGGCTTAAGGCGCAAGCATTCATATGCTTACCTTGTTTTATATCCCATCTTGTTTATTATTGCAAGAGGGGGGCTATGCTTCTATTTTTCCGTTTTTCCGCGGTTGTCTTTAACTAATTTACCCTCCCCATCAATAGTGAAGAGGCTGTCATCAACGGCCTGGTCAATGTCCAGGATTTCCATGTGGGAGAGAACCTTATCCCGGTTGGATTTATCATAGATTTTGACTTCATAGAAGGGGTTTTTCTTATCGGCGCTAGTGCCTTTTTCATGCAAGGCATTTTTATCCATGATGTATTCGTACAGTTTGCCGTCTTTTTCGGTGATGACTTTTTGGCAAAACTCTCCTTTAAATTTGACTTCCTCGGAGCGGATAAGTTTGCTGTCCTGGATCCATTGGCGGGAAAAGGGGCCCTGGTCGATGAAGAGCCGGCCTAATTCACCCAGGATGAACATCTCCGGTCCCAAGGTGGAAGGCGGGGAGATGGTCAGAATATTGCTGCTTTGGTTATAATTGCACCGCATTTGGGAATTGCCGGTGGAGATTATATTATTATGGTCAAAAACCATACGGAAGCAATCAGGCCGGCGCCACCACATCTCGACGGCGCTACTGCGGCCGTGAGCCTGATGGGTGGTTAATTTGAAGTGCACATCGTTGACCCCGGCAGCACGCTCAACCGCCTTGGCCCAGGCAGCCTGGGTATTATAGGCATTTTCTCGCGGGCCCAAGAGAAAAAGAGCGCCCAACAGAACCGCAATCACCGCCGCTACCGCAGCAGCGGAGCGTAAATCAAGGTGAAATCTTTTACCGTGAGCGACAACAGGTTGCGACGGCAGGGAGTCGAGCAGCCGGCGGCGAAGCTGTTGATGGTCATTATCAAACCGCGGATAATATTCCGACAGATTTTTATGGATATTAAAATTCATTTTTTTGACTGTGCCTCAGAATTATCACTTTCTGATTTCGGCGTTATTTCCAGGCTTTTTTCCAGCTTTCGGCGGGCCTTTTGCAAGAGGCGGTAAAAACCGCTTCGGGAAATACCCAGAACCTTCTGGGCCTGAGCGACATCCTGACCCTGCAAATAAAAAGCGTGCAGGGCCAACCTTTCCCGCTCGCTGAGCCGAGCCATCGCCTCCTGCAGGTCCAGAAGGCTGTCATCGCTATTAACTTTTTGACTTTGCTGCGTTTCCGGCGGCTCCAGTCCGACCAGAACATGTCGATCGCGACTGCGGCCCCGCCGATATTCCCGGCAGACATTACGGGTAATACTTATCAGCCAAGGCCCAAAACGATTAGTATCTTTCAGGCGACCGAGCTTGACATAAACCCTAAGAAAAACCTCCTGCGCCAAATCCTGTGCCCGAGTCTGGTCCCTGGTATGATCGTTACAAATGGCCCGGACCAAACGCCCGTAGCGATCGTAAAGCTCGCCAAAGGCAGCCATATCACCCTGGAGAGAGGCAAGGACCAAGGCTGAATCTTCAACCTTCAATTCTCACCTCCAGGCCGGTTTTCCTAGCCGCCAGAAGATGAATATGGACTAGCCTTCTGTTAAATAGTGGCCGATAAGCTGTCGGTAGTCCCAATAAAACTACCCCAAAAACCCCAATATCTTGATAAATGACCATAACTAATTGCAATTAAAAGGGTTGTGCCAAAACGGTTGATAATCTGTCACCTACACGGTTTTTAATCCATTTTTAGTTGTAACAATATATTATATTAATCTTTATGATATAATATAGTTAGATTCGGTTTTATTATATTTATACTTGAAGGGTAATCATCATAACCGTTGGAGAGTACTTTCGTACTTTTTTCTTGAGCGACATTAGCTCTGATGCGGTGCGAAAAGTGCGAAAAGTGTGAAAAGTGTGAAAAGGAAGAAGAGGGGGCGAGATTCGATAAATAATCTGCGAAAGTAAACTTGGAGACAAAAAGAACCAGCCTGGAAGTCAGAAGCGAAAAGGCCCTGTTGGTAAATGTAACTTTACCGGGAAGCTCGATGAGTTCTTCCGATTCGCTGGAGGAGCTGGGGGCGCTGGCCAAGTCGGCGGGGGCGACGGTAGTCGGTTATGTCTGCCAAAAACGCAAGTCAATCAACGCGGCACTATACGTTGGCAAAGGCAAGGCGCAAGAGATAGCGGAACGAGCCGAACAATATGGCGCCGATGTAGTCATATTCGATAACGACCTGTCACCGGGCCAAATCCGCGAGCTGGAAGAGATCATTAATTGCAAGGTTCTGGACCGCAGCGAGCTGATACTGGATATCTTCGCCACCCGCGCCCGCACCGCGGAGGCTAAGATGCAGGTGGATCTGGCGCAGCTCCAATATACGTACCCGCGGCTGACGCGGATGTGGAGCCATCTGGATACGGTGGTGGGCGGAGCCGGCAGCGGGACGGTCGGTGCGGTGGGCGGGATAGGCACGCGGGGCACGGGTGAAAAGCAACTGGAGATCGACCGGCGGCTGATAAAGAAGCGCTTGTCGGAGCTCCGCCATCAAATCGCCCTGATCGATAAACGTAAACAGCGGCAGGTCCAATCCCGCAGCGGCCAATATTTCACCATTTCGCTGGTCGGCTATACCAACGCGGGAAAAAGCACCCTCATGAATTTGCTGACCGGGTCGGAGGTTTACGTAGCGGACAAACTTTTTGCCACGCTCGATACCAAAACCAAACGCTGGAATGTGGGGCAGGAGCTTTTCGTATTACTGAGTGATACGGTGGGATTCGTCCGGGATCTGCCCCATCATCTGGTCGCCTCGTTCCGGGCGACCCTGGAGGAGGCTATTCATGCGGATCTATTGCTCCACGTGGTCGATGTCGCGCATCCCAATGCCCAGCAGCAGATCAGGGCGGTTAATACGGTGCTGGGCGAAATCGGCTGTGATAAAAAGGACGTCCTGCTGATTCTAAACAAGATTGACCGACCCGGCTGCACCAGCCGGCGGGATCTGCTGAGCACCCTCTATCCCGACGCCATAGCGGTTTCCGCCCGCACGGGAGAGGGAGTAGATCGCCTGGTGGAAATGGTCCATAGCCGGGCGGCGGGGGAAAAATTGCATTTACGCATTTCATGTAATCAAAGCGACGGGAAAGTGCATAACTTTCTGCGGGCTCACGGCGAGATAATCTCGGAAAATTATCTCGACTCGCAAATGGTTTTGGAGGCCTACCTGGGGCGAAGGCAACTGCCTGGGCTGGAGCGGCTAAAGCCAATTACCTGCGAGATTCTTCCGGCTCGGCCAATCTAAAGAAGAAAATCAAATATCAAATATCAAAAATGTGGTGTCCGCCGCAGGCGGATACTATTTTAGCGGTCAAGATATCCTTCGATTAAAATATCGCCGTCGAATTGCTGGATGGTAATATCCCGGAGGCTCGTGCCGGGGGGGGCGAAATGAAGGGCAGGAGTATTCTGGTCGCCGATAATCAATGGGGCGAGATAGCACATTAATTTGTCCGCTAATCCTTCCTGCCAAAAACTTTGTAAAATGGTGGGTCCCCCCTCAACCAGGAGGTCGGAAATGCCGCGGCTGCCTAATTCCGTAAGTATCGCGGCCAGGTCCACCCGCCCGGCTTTTTCGGCAAAGCCCAGCACCTCGCAGCCCAGATCAATCATCTCCCAGACCTTCTGGCGCTGACTTTGCAACGAGCGGGTCAGGCAGCATATCAGCAGGGGATAGTGGTTGGCGCTTTGCATGAGTTTGCTTTCCAGGGAGATGCGTAAGTTACTGTCAAGTATCACGCGGAGTGGCTGAGGCGGTTTTTTCCCGCCGGAGCGGGCGGTAAGCAGCGGGTCGTCCGCCAGGACGGTGCCGATCCCCACCAGCACCGCGCCGCAGGCACGGCGAAGCTGATGGACGTGGCGGCGGGATTTTTCATTGCTGATCCAGCGTTGCGTCGTCGGCCCCGGCAGTGCCAGTTTACCGTCGATACTTTGAGCCCATTTTAGAATTACCAGGGGCCGGCCGAGTTTTTGCAGTTTGAAAAAGCCGGCGTTGATCCGCCGGGCTGGTTCTTCACAACAACCGATCTCGATTTTTATCCCCTTTTCCCGCAACTGCTGAGCCCCTTTGCCCGCTACCGAGGGGAATTCGTCGAGGACGGCGATTATCACCTGGTCAATTCCCGCCCGGATAATCGCTTCAGTGCAGGGTGGCGTCTTGCCCTGATGGCAGCAAGGCTCCAGGGTGACGAACATGGTGGCGCCGCGGGGATCGAGGCCTTTAGCCCGGCAATCGTCCAGGGCCTCAACTTCGGCGTGCGGCCCGCCAAAACGGTGGTGATAACCCTTACCGATTATCTGATCGCTCTTGACGATCAGGGCGCCAACCAGGGGATTCGGCGCGACCCGCCCGGCGCCTTTGCGGGCTAAAAGCAGGGCCTGGTTCATGTATCTTATTTTCTGCTTATCGTCCACAAGGTGATTATAACTTTTGCCTGGGCAAATATCACGATCAATATTATTAGCCTTGTTACAGGCAGGTTTGGGCATTATAATCACCTTATCAGAAATCTATTCGAGTTATTTCTTTCAGGAGTAAAAGAATATGCAAATCGTAAATTCCCTCCTGGCCCAGGCGGCGCCGGAAACCACCCAGCAGATAAATGAAATATATCAAAGGATAGCCACCCAGCCGCAGTGGGCCTTCAATCTGATGTGGGCACTGCCGGCGGCCATTTTCATTATCGCTGTGGCGATTTTTCTGCGGCAAAAGAAGATCGCGCAGAACCAAGTCTATCTGGCCCGGCTCATCGACCAACTACTGCAGAAGAAATAGTACAGGAAGGGCGGCGGATTAGCGGCAAGGCCCGCCGGGGCCGACTAATTGATTTGAATGTAATTGTTGATTCGTCTGGTGCCCTTGGGGTCGTACAGGCCGATCCGCAGGAACTTGCCCAGCCATTTGTCCGCCTGCTCCAGGCGATAGCTTTTGGTGATGGTAGCGCCGGGCTGTAAGCGTGAGATGGTTCGTTCCTCGTGATCGAGGTCGGGCTTGTCCAGGAAACTAAGCAGGCTTATTTCATGGTCGGATTCGTTGGTGACCACCTGCTGAATGAGCAGGTCCGTTACGTTGGATCGCCGGGTAAAGATGTTCACGTCTATTTCCGAGAGCCGGATTTCAAAGGGGATAACGGCGTTAATTTTGTAGGTGCGGTCGGCATCGATTTCGAAACTCATGTTGAGATTTTTTTCACCGCCCGGCTCGATACTGGGAAATTTCAGGGCGACCTCCTGAGAAAAAATCTGATCGGGCAGCAGGGTGAAATTAAAGGTCATCGGCTCAATCATCCAGTAGCGATTCTGCTGTTCGTTAAGGATAAAACGCAGCTTTCCGGAAATGGGGGCGTTGAAAGGATTAGTGAAGCTGATCTGGGCTTTTTGCCGGGCAATGCTAGCGTCCACCACGTCGGGTGAGAGTTTCAAATTGGCCCGCAACAGGGCCAAGCGGGTGTCTATGCCCGTCAGGAGCACCGGCCAGTGGGTTAAGCTCAACCGGCTTAAATTGCCGAGCTTGGGCAAAACCGTGCGATTGTTGAAGAGGTCCACCACTGCCGGCTCGTCGCCCAGATACAATAGCACCGGCGGCGACGATTCCGAGCCGCGGGAATCGCAGTTGTTATTCCAGGTGAACAGGCATCCTTGGCCGGGACGATTTTGGTATTCAAAAATCAAGGCGGGAATATCCGGGGTAATGTTAAACTGGCCCAGATATCGACTGCCGCCCAGTTGATCCGCCAGGGTGCGAAAAACCAGAAATAATTCGGTTGGCTCGATTAGCTGATGGGCGTTGAGCTGCCGGGGCAGCCAGGGGTGATTGATGAAAATAGCGGAGGATAAACCTTTCTTGGCGAAAGCCACCCGCTTGGCGAAATCTATAAGCAGATGATCCCGCTGATATAGTTTTTCATCCAGCGGCTCAATAGTGGTCCATATTTCCTCCAGCCCGCGGGCCCGGAAATCTTCCAGGTATTGCGGAATCTGGCCCGGTTCTACGGTGGAGGAAATCCGCAGGGCTACATGATCCGTGGCGATTTGCTCTTTGCCGACCTCGAACAAGCAGTTCAAGGGTATCAATAAGGTGGTATTGTTTAAGAGCTTGTCGAATACCTGCCGCATAGTATTGACCGCCGTTTTGATGCGTGGATCCCAGATTTCCCCCTCGCTGCCCTGGTCGCCCCCGATCTGCCAATAGGGAATCTGCCGCACGTACTGGGCCAGGATGAAATCCACCTGGGGTCGCCAGAACTCCACATCCTGACTTAGAACATCCATCAGGGAACGCTGTTCATAAGGTATTTTCAGCCCCAGGTTCTGGGGTACTTCCGAAAAAGTCGCCACTACTTCAACGTTATGCTTGAGCAGGGCATCCAATTTTTGAGCGAAGCTGTCACCGGAAAATATAGCACTCGACTGATCCATTTGCCGCCGCCAAACCGGTAGTTTCAACAGTTTGACATTGGTCAGCCCAGTCAATCTGATAGCGGTATCCCAGTCGCCGACATTATCGTCCAGGGCGAGGATGCCGAAACCCTTGCCGCTATTTTCCGGGATTCCACTCAGGGGGGCCAGTTTACCGAAGAAAAGCTCTCTGGTGGCGATAACCGTCTCCTCGGTAATGATATCCATCCGGGCCTGATACCGTCCGCAGGCCAGTTGTTCCAGCGGGATGGTATCGATTTTTGCCGCACCTTCTGCCCCGGCCAGCATCCAGGCCTGATCGCGAATCAGTCGGCCGTTGGCATCTTCGACCGTAAGATGCACCTGATAGTCTAACGCTCCAACCCCTTCCACTTCAATTTGCAGCTCCACCGGCTCATCGGCGTCAAAGACATTACCGGGTTTATTGGTCCGAAGAAGCACCCGTGGTAACTGGTAAATCGTAATATCATCAAACCAGACTGAGGCATTGACATCGCGTCGAAAAATTTCCTGCTCCGTCCGGTCATTTTGACCCAACTGTTCTTCCTGCAGCACCCACAAACCCAGGGTCAGATAACGTGCTGCCGGAAAATTACCCGGCAATAAAACGTGCAACTTCGCCCAGCCGTCCGGGCCACAATCATCCGGGCCGAAGGGCTTTGATTTATATTCACTTTCGGGGATCAGTCTTCCGGTTCGGTCGGTAAATCCGCAGGTGATTTGAGCGCGACAATAACGGGCATTTTCGAAATGGACGTAACCGCTGATCTGGAAGTCACTATCCAGCTTGGCGGGGATTTGCCGGTGGGCGTACTCGAAACCCACATTGGATCCGTTGGGGATAAATTTAAAACTATATTGTCCGCTTCGTTTATATTGGGTATCCAGCTTGGCCTGCGTATAGTGGGCAAAGCCCGCTTTACCTACCACTTTTGACCAATACATGGGTAAATCGAGATAATGGATATCTCGCTCTTCGAAGTCAAATGTCTGCATCACCCGCTGGCCAGCCAGGGCGTCTCTGACGGGAAGGTCTTGATTAATTGAGTTAATCTGGCCCAACACCGCCGTTTGGCCCAGGGCCAATAATAGCAATAAAATGCTGTTATATAAAGAGATATACCAATTCATCCCGAACATTTTTTTGTCTGTCGGCAAAGGGTTGTTAGCGCCTAAAGATCGGCGTTTTTAATTATGGGACTTTTTGGTAAATATCGGTCAGTCAGCAATTTTAGGTGAATTTCTTCTGATAATATCTGTACAGACCACACCTGCCAGTAGGAAGGGGGACGTTTCCTAAGTTATGTAATAGGAGGCGATAATATAAATAATTAACGGCGGGCCTTCTTTTTGCGGCTGTCAGCTTTTCGTGTCGGGAAAAACGCAGCTAAAGGAGTGCTATCCAGAATCTTGATCATCTCCGCAGCCGCTTTGCGGTAAATTTTGGCCAGGTCCTGGCCAAAAGATGCGCCTAATTTGGGAAATAAACTGCCGCTGGTTATATCCAGAATGCTGCTGGCATCCAACGGCCCTTCGACCGCTTCGATTACATTGTAAAGGGTGATGGTTTTCGGATTTTTTACCAGGGAATAACCACCATTAGGGCCACGCATGCCTCGGAGGATGTCGGCACGAACCAATAACTGAAGAATCTTCAGCAGGTATTCCAGGGGGATTTCATAAAACTTCGCGATCACCTTGGCAGGGATTGGACTATCCTGGGTGTTTTTTGCGATATACGCAACAGCGGCTAGAGCGTAAACAGTAGTTCTTGTCAGTTTCATTTTGTTGATTTCTCCTTATTCTATTTATTATCCCTACCCCCAAAAACACGCGTTTTACAATAACTTTTTCTGAGCAAATACCATATTTTTCTTGATTTATTTTTAGGGTGATCGGTTGGGATCAGAACTGGTTCCGGAAGCCGCAGCAGCAGCGAAATTGTCCGAATCAGTCCGGGTAACGGGCGGATTAACATTTGCTGGAGAAGGTGCTATATCCAGCTTACTACTGCCGGCAGTGGGGGAGATGGCGCCTTCACGCATTATCCGCTGAGCTTTGTCAATATCAATTTCAGGTAAAGGCAGAAGGGCAATACTATCAATATTAGTACTCTTGGGTATCGGGGGTGAGGCCTCTTTTTTGCAGGAACCAGCCCCAAACAATACCCAAAGTATCAACAGGCTGAAAACGACATTAGGTATTTCTTTTCTCATATCTGCTCTATTTATTGATATTTTGTTTTCGACAGTAAGATTGATAACTGTTTATATTATATTTCCAAATAGATAAAAAGCAAGTTTAATACCCTTATTATCATACATGATAAATTACAACAAAAAAAATTAAGAAAAAACCGATATTTATTAAATAACAAAGGTTGCGGTACGTTTTTCGGCCCGAACCTGTCATTTTTCGAGATAAAAACGGGATTCTAACCTAAAGAATATATTAATTAAAGATAAAAATGATTTTTCTTTTCTTTTATTGTGTACCTGGCGAGTTCATAAACCGAAAACCATATCTTCATCTTCGGTTTTTCGTAGAATATATAACTCTATATCAGCTCTCGTTTTATTCGCAAAAACCCTAGGTTAACTTTCGCAGGTTGTTTTATCGAAACTTGCCCTCCAACAGGGCCTTACGACAATATTGCCATAATATTCCGGTTCGATAAAACGATCGAACTTTACATAAAAACCACCAATGAGCCTAAAGGCCCGGCTCGACTGCCTTCGGCTCTGACTTCGGCGAGCTCAGCCGAGCCGAGGCTCAGGCTCGAAGAGAGCTCAGAGGTCTGTTGGTACATTAGGGCTAATGTTGCTCAAGAAAAAAGTAGGAAAATACTCACTATTTTTGCATTAAGGAATTGAAGCTAGAGGCTTTATCAGTTGGCAAAGCTCATCGGGCTCGTAGGATTTACCCAGCTTGAAGTGCAGGAAACAGCCGTGGTTATGATCGCTGGCCAAGATAATCAGCCTTTCGAGGGGGCGGGCAAACCCTTTAGTTTGCGGTTGATGGCCCACAATAAACATATCCATCTGCCACATCTGGCGGAGTTTTTCCAGGCATTCCTCGCTATGGCAGCGGTCCCAGAGCAGGGCATGTATCGCAGGGTTAATTTGGATGTCTTCCAGGGTCAAAGGCTTATCGAAGATAGTCTGGTCAAAGTTTTTCAGGTTGCGCAGCGAAGGCAGTGAATGCGACATCCAGATGCGGTTTGCGGTTCGGGCTGCCAAGGGCAGTGAGATAATAAACTCTGCCAACGTCCTCGTAATTATGTCACTGTTCTGGGAAAAAGCGGCAAATATACCCGCTCGAAGCGACCGCACCATGGGCTGGCCATTTTTGAGCACTTCTGAGCCGGTTACCTGAGCCATAGCATGGTTGCCCATCAGGTAATGGACCTGATGGGGAAATTGCGTTTTCAACTGGGCGGCGCGGGCCACCAGATTGTAGGAATGACACTGATGAGGTATATCCCCGTCCGCACAATGCAGCAGTTCGTGGATGATAAGGTGACGGCGGGGGTGTTTGTCTAACTGGCTGTAGCGGACCAGCCGATCGAAATTAATGTCATGGCCGTGCAGGTCGCCGGTCATGATGACCTCGCCCTTGCCTTTCAAATTAATAATATTGCCTTCACGACAGCGGTTCTGGTGATTGGCGGCGATTCCGTCTTTGAGGGCGGTTAAAATTTCCTTGGTTGTCATTTATCAGCAGAGTTGCCGGAGAGTTTGTCGCCGGCGATCATGTGGATTAGCACATCCAGCCGGGAAATAAGCGATCGCATATCCGCCGGCCGATGCTGGGGTGATTTATTCACACATTCCATAACCAGGTTGGATACCCCAATGGGTATTTTGGGTTTAAGCTCATAGGGGCTGGGTGGTGAGCCAGCCTTGATTTCACTGGCCAGGGCCAGCCGATCCGACTTTTTTTTGTTAGGCAGCAGGGTTGGCACATGATTGCCCGTCAGGGCCCAGTAAAAAGTCGCTCCCAGATTAAAGACATCGGTCTGCCGCGACAACGGTCTTCGCCTAACCTGCTCTGGGGCGATATAATCCGGCGTACCTTGAATACGCGGTTTGACGGTGCCAATCAGACAGCTTTGCCCCATATCAATAATACGTATGCTGCCATTTTCCGAGATAATTATATTGTTTGGCTTAATATCGCAGTGCAGATAACCGTCGCTATGCATTCCATTTAAGCCGTCGGCTACCATCCGGAATATCAGGAGCAAATCCAGCAAAGAGCGGGCGGGGCTTTGTTCCAGGCTTACTCCCGGACAGTATTCCATCAGGAGAAAAACCTCCCGGGTCCGCAGGCGGCGTTTAATCCGGTGAATATCAAATACCTTACGCAGATAGGGATGCTTTAGTTGGGAGGCGATGTGGTACTCGTTTTCCACCTGTTCGATCATTCGCCCATCCTCACCTTCCTGACGCACCACGTGTTTCAGGGCCCGTATTTCACCGGTTTTTTCATGCTGGACGGTAAAGATCACACTGGCGGCGCCGATACCGATTCTCTGAATGGTTTTGTAACCATCAAAGACGGTTGGTTCGTTGGGCTCTAAGGTTTGATATATCCAGCTATGTGACTGCCTCACTGCCGCTTATGCTCCTGTTTTTAATCAAAAAATTATATACATATACAAATACTATTACTATCACCGCATTTCTGCCCCAAAACTCGGCACTTCCGGCGCAAAATCCCTCAAAAATCTGTGAAAAAAGGCGGATAGTTGACGAACGGTAATCTTAAAATCCTCTGCCCAAAACCGCTTTATCAGGATGGCAAAATTATTTATCGGATTACAGGGAACAAGGGAAACATCAAATGAAAAATATGGATAACAAAATTATAATAGCTTTTCCTAAAAGATTATTATTAAGATACTTATAATAAATTCTTTTCCCTGTTATTTATTTGCCAAACGGTCAACTATCTTGT
>Ga0209164_1000627_pt1 | contig 71493 bp, 61 predicted proteins | sample MTBNYHSulfiMetaG_FD_187458 | JGI IMG/M metagenome (GOLD analysis project Ga0209164, IMG submission 187458) | Enrichment culture microbial communities from rom New York Harbor, USA that are MTBE-degrading - MTBE-NYH (New York Harbor Sulfidogenic)... | ecosystem: Environmental > Aquatic > Marine >... | reverse complement strand
TCCGCTTGTTACAAGCACGACACCAGTCTTGCCTGTTGATCTTGCATAACCGTCTGCTGCATGCACTGCCGCCTGCTCATGCCTTGTAAGTACTACATTTATCTCAGGGGTCGAGTAAAGAATATCCAGTATGGGAATAATGGCAGCCCCGGGATATGTAAAAATGAGTTTTACCCCTTCTTTCTTCAAAGCTTCTACTATAATTTTTGCGCCTGTGATTTTTTCCATCATTATAAGTCCTCCTTCATGCTGTTGTATGTATAAAACAAAAAAGCCATCCTCATGGAAGAGGATGGCTTTTAATATATATAAAAATTATATCCTATCCTTTTCCTTCATGAAAATTTATTGAGACCACGACAACTTTTAGTACTACTAGAGAAGATAATATAGATATGATTTTTGACAAATTGTTCAATTTCATTTAATTTACCTTAATAATACATATAGTATTAAATATTTTATTTGTCAAATTTTTTAAATCCGTGTAACTGCTTGAAATGATTATAAATTCTTTTATTGCTTTTTATTTTTTTTTGTATTTTTAATATGTTTTTTTAAACGTATGGGGTCAGTAAAGATTTTTTATGTTGACTTCAAATTTAAAAAATTCTATTATCTTATCAAAAGATTATTTAAGAGTAAAAAAGGAAAAACATCATGAATAAAAAAGTATTTATATTAAGCTTATTCATTGTAATTTTATTTTCTTGTACCGCCCCAATAGGGGACTTCAATGAAAAAGAATCTGTTAAGATTGAATCAAGTACAGATAATACAAATCAGAAAGCTTTAGATAGCAGTGGCGGCGGCGGGGGGATTAATAACTACTCAATCGGCGATTCTGTTACATTTAAATGGAATACACCGATTGTATGCAAATCATCATCACCATATGTTTCTTATTCTTACTATACTAATTTATATATGAAAAAGGATGGAAAATTAATTTTTTTAAAAAAAATAAATGGAACAGGAAATAAATCATATACATATAAATTTACTGCTTCCGGGTATTATCAATTTGTTGTTAAAGAGTATTTTAATTTTTCAGCCAGATACGGAGTAGCTGTAAATAATATTTTTATTAAAGAATATGCCGGGGCTATTACTTATGAAGTAGAAGTTGATCCTTTAACCTATTCTCCTGATTATGAACCGGATTTCTGGAATGAACGTACCCCAATTCTCATGAGAGATTGTAATAATTGTTATAATTATGCCTGCAATGTAGCTGCTTTTGAAGTAGGTGACAGGTGTTTTGCTGTACCTGGAATTGCAAGTGATAATCATTATAAAAAATTTATTGAACAAGGTTATTCTATTGGAGAGGCTGTAAAAGAAGCGGCTGAAGAAGATGGTTTAGAATTTAAAGGAAACACCTATATACCTACTCCCGGACCATATCAAGCTGTTGTTGCGTTGGTTGTTAAAGATAGTGATGGTAATTGGCATTGGTACAGACAGGACAGGAACGGCAGATGGTCACATAAAGACGGCTACAATGTAGCTAAAGACAGGGATAATGCTGGTAATTTTATTACTGATCCTAAAAATGCTGATTGGGGATCAAAATATAATAAATTTGTTGGTTATTTTCTGGTAGATGTAAAGGATGCTTCAGGGGCACAAAATACCGGGGCAGAAAATATCTGCGGAGAATTTTATAAACCATAATAATAACAAGTACCTCTATTATAAAAATTATTTTATACGGTAATAGTAAAATAAAGGCGCCTATTCTTTTGTCGCAATATATAAGTTTATGATTTTTTACAGTAAAATATAATAGACCGATAGCCTTTTCTTCAATACTTTTATAAACTTATTTCTCATATGCAGTTGGATATATAGCACTTAGTCACAAAATCAAGCAGTTATGTTAATTAGTATCATAAAAAATGTTGCCAATAATTTATTTTAAAATTTTTTATTTAAAATCAAAAATCACAGGGAAAATAAAAGCCACAAAACCCGTCCATATAAAATAAATATAGAGATAAAATGTCTGCCATTTTTCCATGAGAATAAATTTAGACTTTTTTATAAAAAAGAGTATATAAAAAAAAGCCAAACCCGATAGATTTATTAGCAGTATAATGTTTATCCCGAGAGCAGCTGTTTTATTGGCGCTAAATCCGTAAATGTTTATCCTGGATATTATTGCGGACAGAGCAATCGTATCGATAATAATTGCGCATATTATTAACATTAAATTAATCCAGTCAAAAAATAATATTTTTTCCGTTTTTTTTCTTGCCGAGATTACATATATTGTTAGTCCAAGCACTATAAACAGCATTATATTAAATGCAATTAAAAAATTTCTGTCCGAATAGGGATCCGCCTTTAACAATAGGGCTGAGAATATGAAAAAGATCATTGTAATAAGAAATAACGGGCTGAAAATACGGGCAAGAATCGGCGCAATGTTTTCTACTATACTTTTTTTTGCTTCTACAAGATATACGGCAATTATCGGTATGGCACAAAGTGTATAGATTAAAATATTATTCACATAAAATTTTTCTATATCTTTTATATCAAGAAGACTGATATTTTTAAAGATTATCATTGTAAATATATATAATATCATTACACCGCAAAATAATAATACACTGTAAATAAATGATTCTCCCGAAAATCTTAAAAAATCCATTCGTCTTACAGTGTCCCTCCATTTATCTTTAGTGTAGGCAACACAGATTACCAGCCATAAGAAAAAGGGTAAATGCAGTCCCGTGAGAATAGCTGTATGATACGGATATATAATCGGTGTTAAATTAATTACAACAGCAGAAATTATAAAAGCCGGTGTGATAAAAAATAACGATTTAAAATTAAAAGGCTTTTTGTAGAGAAAGAAAAAAGCAATACAGGGCAAAAAAAACAGACTTATATTTTTAAAATAGATTTTACCTCCCCAGTTATCGGGTGAATATGCATCTATACCGAAAAACTGCGGGATCTTTGCTAATGTTCCGGCAATTAACGATAATAATACTATTAAAAATATATCCTGTATTATTTTTTTCTTATACTCTTTATCATTCTCATAAAAAATCAGTTCTTTCCATATTGAGTTATTGATTTTTGCATATTCTTCTGCGAGAGAATGCGTATCGCCGAGTCTTTTAACTGCTATGATGAATGCCTCTTCTTCAGATAAATCTTTTTTAATAAGATTATCTATTTCATCTCTCAAATGGCTTTCCAGCTCTAAGATATCATCATGCATAAATTTTCCTTTTTGCCTTAAAGCATCACTCCATTCTTTAATTTTTGATTCTAAATCAAACATCTTTTACTCTCCTTATAGATTAATTATAACAAGGGATTGCGCCCCTTTATTTAAAGGTGGGCAATTTTAATATGATAAACCTAATACCTTTTTTATGTTCCATGATTTATTTAACGCTTCATTAACCATCTGCCACTGATTTTTTATTATTGCCAGTTCTTCTTTTCCGCTTTTATTTATCATATAATATTTTCTCTTTCTTCCTGTTTCCGATTCATGCCAGTATGATTTTATATGTCCCTGTTTTTCAAGACGGTGAAGTATAGGATAAAGCATGCCTTCCGTCCATTTTATTTCATCATTGGATATTTCTTTTACTTTTTTAATTATCTCATAGCCGTAGCTGTCGCCTTTTTCCAATATTGAAAGTAACAGTGGTATAGATGAAGCTGCAACCAGATCTTTTGATATATTCATTTTTATACCTTTTAGAATTATACCTAGCACTATTATACATAGAAGTATTATGTATGTCAATATAAATATCATGAATTTTATATTTTATTTATATTTATATATAATTATTTCATGATATATTTTATTATTAATTTAAATCAATATTTGAGGATTATTATGAGAAAAATAATAAGACTAATATTTATTATAATCGGTATACTATTCCTTATAAATACTATCTTCGGCAGATATATTGTATTACCGAGATATTTTGAATCATTAGAAAAAAGGATTTCAAATGATGGAGGAATACCGTCAAATATACCGATATGTAAGATTACCAGGTATTTAATTTGGGCTTTTTCTTTTAAAATCGGTATCTTTTTAATAACATTAGGTGCGTTGTTAAGAACAATGATGAATTTATTTAAACTTGCATTATTTATTTTTGGAGGTATTTTATATATACTTTCAGCATATATACCCATCCCCGGTCCGTTTTCATTGATATTTGGTATTGGTGGTAGTTTGATGACTATATTTATAGTTTTCATTATTTTATTTTTATCAAAAGAACGAAGCGGTAATTATTTTAATAAAGAAAACTCTATAGATTTTAGGTTTATCGGATATTTTTTTTTGCAATGGCATCATATAATCTATGTCCTTTATTAGGAATAAAAACATTTTGTCTTTATCCTGAAAAGATGATCAGATTTGGACTGCAGGATCAGGCTGCTTCATTTGCAACTCATATATTGATTGAGCTGAGTTTAGGATGGTTTTTTATATTTATCAGTTATTTTATAAATAGGAAAAAATCAGGCAATGATATGTAATAATATATTGATTTTTTTATAGTATGTGATAGATTCCTAACAAATAATAATTTTGAAAATCGGGAGAAAAAAGTGGGATATATATTTTGTGAGTTAAATAATAGCTCTGATATAATTGAGTTTGAAAAATTACTCTATAAGGCATTCACAGAAAAGACAAAGTCCAAATTTAGACAGGATAAATATAAGGTAATTAATGGTGATAGGTATAGATGTTACATTTCTTATGATGAACAATCTATATTTGCAATAAAGAGGGATGGTAAAATACAATGCGCAATATCAGTAAGAACAGCAATAACTGGAAAAATGATTATTGAAGAAATCGGATTTAAGATTTTAGAACAAGATAAAAATAGAAAAATTTGTGAAGGTATAGATTTTTATAATTTTATACAGTTTAGCATAGATATGTATGAAGTCTTACCGAAATTTTTAGATTATGTATTAGTTGAAATAAAAAAGAAGGGAAATGAAGTTTTTTATGGATCATGTGAGGATAGACTTAAACTTCTTTATAGAGAGAGTAATTTTGAGTTTATTGATTCTATCGATTTAAATGGTACTAAAGAACATTTATTGAGATTAGAATTATAAATTATTTTTAATTTTATCTAAATTTTGTAAATGATATTCAAAATTAATTCTTTAGATATATTAAATAAATGTCTGGAACATTATCCTTCATCTCTTTTACTTTAATAAAGCTATTTAATACAAAAAATGACTTTATATAGTAAAAGAGGTGAGGGATAAGGAGTTAATTTTGCATATTATCCATTAAATCATAATTTACTGTTTCTGTTTACTATCATAGGATTAATGCAACTAGTTTCTATTTTTAGCTATACATTAATTCTTTTTAGACATATATCAATTTTTCAGATAATATTTTAAAGCAATTTATAAGTACATTCATATTTTTTTTATATTTTAATTATTTATTAATTATTTTTTGTTTTCTTTTAATTTTTTATTATAATTAATAAAAAGGATTGATTTAAAATATATTATTATTTGTAAATAAATTTAATATTTACATTAATTAAAACAATCCAATTTATTTAAGGAGAATTATAAATGAAGAAAACAAATAAATTATTAATAGTCTTAATGATTTTAATTTTAGTGATTTTATTTATATTTGCAGCTTGTGAACCTATATCCGTAAGTATTAATACGAAAGGTGACATAGCATTCACAAGAACGGAAGGTGTATTTTATTATAATATAAAAAAACAAAAGATAGAAATTTTAGACTGGAATTTTGGGAATGAAACCGTGCCGGTTATTGTAAGGTGGTCCCCTGATGATAATTCTACTGCCGTTACGGTAAAAGACAATAAGGATTCCCAGAGTACATCTGTTTTTATTATTGATAATAAAGGGAAGAAAAGGAAATTATATTCTTCAGAAAAAACAATTATGCAGATGGAATGGTCGGCAAACGGTAATTTTTTATCAATAGCTCATCCGGGAAAGGATACCAATTTAAATGTTGCTGATATAGTTTTAATTAATGTATCTGATGGTATGTCAAAAATAGCCGCTGAAAATGTTGGTGATGTACACAGGTGGATTGATGATAAGAATATTGTTTTAATGAAGATATCTCAATCTAATAAAGATAACAGCGATATGCTTATGGGTGAGCTTGTAATTAAAGATGTAAGCTCAAATAATGATACAGTATGTGCAAATGTTATTGTATCAAAGACAGGAGGTATTGATTATTCTGATAAAAATAAAATAATACTGTTTAGTGCAGTACAGGCTGACGGTAATAAATTGGAGTTTGTTAAAGATATGGTAAATGAAAGTTTTGGATACAGTTATAATATTAAAAATAAAGAATTAAGCAAGGTAATCGATAAAAAAATAAACTTCTTGAAGTTTTCACCCGATCAGCAAAAAGTTTTATTAAAGGCTAAAAATGATGAAACATATAAAACCGATCTTATATACTATGATTTTAAAAGTAAGGATTATAAGACTCTGGTAGCCGATACCGTTGATACAATAAGCGCAAATTCTATGAGTGTACAGGCATATCCTGCATGGCTTGACAACAATACTGTGATCTATTGGGATGTAAAGAATGTCTATGGATCAAACGGGCAGGCTGTGCAATTAATGACTATTGATTTATCAACATTAAAGAAAAACAACCATCAGCCTTTTATAGATTATGAAATACATAAGATGATAGAACAAAAAGGCGGGTATTAATTAATAATTTTTTAATAAATTAATTTTTATTTTTTCCGTATCTATAACAGAGATAAGAAATATTTAAGTATTTTAAGTTATTACCGGTAATAGTAATTATTGTATATTTATAATTTAATTTTTATCTTTTCATATTTTTATAATTAATGTAAATATAGTCTTCTTTTTTTATAAATAAGGATCAATATGGATATTGTTAAAGGTCAGAGATGGATTAGTTTAATGGAGCCTGAGTTAGGTCTAGGCATTATTGAAGATGTAGGAAATAGCAGGATAACTATTTATTTTGATACAAGCCGTGTTAAAAGAGTGTATTCTAAAACAAGTGCACCTATAAAAAGAGTAATATTTAATCCCGGGGACAGACTTAAAGATTTAGAGGGCAATGAGTTTATTATATTAGATTGCAGGGATAATGAAGGACTCTATACATACTTTGGTGAAAAATATTATATTAAAGAAGAAGATATAAGTGATCTTATTACCGGTAATAATCCGGCTAACCGTATAAAAAAAGATGATTATGATTCTATTAAATTATTTGATTTAAGATATGAGACAATAAAATTATATCATGATATATTAAAGAATGAATTTAGAGGATTTTATGGAGGGAGGATTAACCTAATCCCGCATCAATTTTATATTGCTGATAATATTATTAAACGCCATGTTGTAAGAGTATTATTGTCGGATGAAGTTGGACTTGGCAAGACTATTGAAAGCCTGCTTATAATTCATAGGATGATACTAACAGGGAGGATCAGCCGTGTTTTAATAATTGTCCCTGATCATCTTGTATATCAATGGTTCAGTGAATTGATACATAAATTTAATCTAGGTTTCAGGATAATAGATGAGGAATATTATAAAACTTTTAAAGATAAACATGAAACAAATCCGTTTGTTGATTATCAATTTTATATTGCCGGTGTCAATTTTTTAACCGGATCAAAAAATATTGAAGAGGATGCAGTTAATTGCGATTGGGATATTATAATAGTTGATGAAGCTCATCATTTAAAAGAAGATTCCTGCGGGTACAATTTAGTTTATAATATGTCTAAAAAAGTTAAGAATATTATTTTACTTACGGCAACACCTGAACAGTTCGGTGAGAAAAGTCATTTTGCCAGATTAAGATTACTGGATCCTTACAGATTTACAGATTATGATGATTTTTTAAAAGATGCAAATTTTTATAAAGATATAGCTGTCATTGCTGATAAAATTATAAATAATTCTCCACTTAATAATAATGATGTGAAATTACTGAATCAAAAACCGGATTCTAATTATACAATTAGCTCTTTGGCTGCACTTGATAAAGAGGATAAAAATAAAATAATAAATAAATTAATCGATATGCATGGTATCAGCAGGATAATGTTCAGGAACAGGCGTGATGTTATCGGACGGTTTTCTAAAAGAACTGTTTATTTAACAGCTCTTGATTTGGGAATGAATAAATTAACAAAAATAAATAATGAATATCTGTCTGATATTACAGGTGAAATGAAAATAAAATTTTATGATTATCAAAATGATGCAAGGATTGCCTGGATAAAAGATTTTTTGAAGGATCATAAGGATGAAAAAGTTTTATTAATATCTTCCCGTAAAGAGAAGGCAGAAGCAATTGAAAAGGCTTTAAATAATAAAAAAGAGTTTAAAACAGCATTGTTCCATGAAGGTATGGATATAATTGAGAGGGATAAGAAAGCATTCTGGTTTGATTCTTCAAGCGGCGCTCAGATACTTATTTGTTCGGAGATCGGCAGTGAGGGTAGAAATTTCCAGTTTGTTAATAATTTGATATTGTTTGATCTGCCTTTAAATCCGGAGTTGTTGGAGCAGCGTATCGGAAGGCTGGATAGAATAGGGCAGATTAATAAAATAAATATTTATGTGCCTTTTATAAAAAATACCCATGGGGAAATTTTAGCAAGATGGTTTAATGAAGGAATTAATGGATTTAATCAAAATATTAATGGCGGTGAAATTATATATGAAAAATTTAACAAGAAAATAATTGATATTTTGAATGAGGATAATCAATATAATATTGAAAGTGTTAATGAAGTTATAAAAAAGACAAAAAATTTTTATAATGACCTTTTAATTAAATTAAAGGACGGCAGGGATAAACTTTTAGAGCTTAATTCATTCTCATCCATAAGAGCTAAAAAGATAATAAAACAGATAAATGATATTGGATTTATTAAAAAGATCGAAAGAGTATTGGAAAAAATATTTAATTATTACGGTATCAATATGACAGAGATTGATGAGGATGTATTTGTTTTAAAGGGAAAAGGAGCAAAAACCGATGCATTCCCAAACATTGAAAACACAAATACCGTTGTTACTTTTAACAGAGATACGGCAATGGCCCGTAAAAGTATGATTTTTTTGACTGCTGATCATCCTATTGTCCAGAGAGCATTGGATTTGATTATATCCGGTGAGTCAGGAAATTGCTCTATAGGATTTTGGCATGACAAGTTTAACAAAGATTTTTATCTGGAAGCAATATATGTTTTAGAATCCGTTTCACCTGCTTTTTTAAATATAGGCAGATTTTTACCCCCGACTCCGATAAGAGTACTTGTGAACAGCACTCTGGAAGATTATTCTGCAAAATACAGTCATGATAAAATATCAAATTTAATCAGGGATTTAAAAATTAAAAATGTAGTATCAAACAATATAAATTTAAAACTTATGTTTTTAAAAAGTGAAGAGGCGGCAATAAAAAATGCAGAAGTGATTAAAGATGAGATTGTTGTGAGAATGAAAAATGAACTTATGTCTGAATATGAAAGATTAAAGGAACTAAAAAATATTAATAAAAATATTGATGATGAAGAATTAAAATTGTCATTAGATGAAATAAGTACATTGGAAGAGTATATTAATAATGCACGGGTGAGACTTGATTCTGTGAGATTAATAGTCAGAGGTGTTTTTGATAATTAGTCGATTCTAAAAAAAAACAAAATAAACTGTTTAAAATACCTTTACTTCATAAAATTTAATGCCTTCGGTAATAATTTTACTCTGGTAAAGGTATTTTAAACGTTATTTTTTTAGGGTATAAAAAACAAGGTTTTTATTTTTTTTATTAAAAGCTTGCAGAAATATTTATATAAAATTAATCCTAATTAATTAACATATAAGTAATTAGATTGTTTTTAAGGACTAACTAATTAATTAAATTAATAATTACTGCTTCTCCTTCTTCTACTTTCTCTCAATCTCCATCTTGTAAGAGACAGCCCTCCAAATCCTCCAATTATTGCAATATAAAATCCAAGGTCATATAACCAGCCTATATTATTTTTTTCATATATTCTTATATTTCTATCGAAAAATCCTATAATTAATGAAATAGGTGCAACCCATCCATGCCATATTCCCCAAAAAAAACCTGCTTCATTATCACTTGTATTTTTTCCGTCACCGGGGATACATGACGAAAAAATAACTATTAAAATAAATACTATAATTATTATTTTTTTCATAATTATAAAAACTCCTTTTTATTATAAAATTATTCTTGGCTAAATTATAATTTTAATATGTATTAATAATAATAATTTTAGGATATTATTGTGAAAATTGAAAGAGATTTTTTATTTTTGAAAGTTTAAGTTATAAATAAGATTGTTCATGGGAATGCTCCGGTAAATGATGCTTTAAAGAAAATATGAAATGAATAGTAATTTTTATGATTTATTAAAGAAATTAATTTATTTTTAATAATAAAAATTTTTTATTTTATTACTTGTTTAAATTGAAATCAATTCACTAATGTAGTATAATATTAAAAAAATATATAATTTAATAAGGAGAATTTTATGCTTTATGGAATTTTTTTGATTCTAATAGGAGCCTTAGCTGCTATGTCACTCGTAACTAAGTTGGTTAAAGACAGTGAAAAGCTGCTGAATACTATTGTACCTTATCAAGGGTATATTGGTATTGCAGCATTCATTTGGGGCATATGGGGTGTAATTTATACAATTTTAAATCTTGGATGGCTCGGCACTTGGCCTATATGGTGGGTTACACAATTAGCAACATCAGTTATAGAACTATTAATAGGTTTTATACTTGGCTATGGACTTTTATCAAAATATGTATTAAGCAAAAATGAAGAAGCAAAGAAGAAAGGAGATGAATTGCTCGCTAAACTTGCTAACTTTCAAATTCTTCTTGGCTTAATTGCTATTGGTATAGGAGTTTGGTATACATTATATATTTTAATTATTATTAAAATAATTAAAATGTAATTATTTAATATTTAAATAATGAACCTCCTAGTTATATTGTATATATAATTAGGAGGTTTTTTTATTTTGAATAATATATAATCATAATTTTTTATAAATTTTTAATATAATATTAATTGTTGCAAAATTTTAAAAATGTATCTTTTTGCAACAGTTAAAATTATAAGTAAAATACTAAAATAATTTATAAATACTTAAATAATTTAATTAATTCTTAAATAATATTAAAAATGAATCTTTTTTTATAAAAAATATCTAAAAATATTAAATTTCAATGAAATTCAGCTGATTTTTTATTGGCACTTATTTTGCTTAAACAATTAAAAAAGATAAAGGATAAAATGAAATGAATTATAAGAATTATATAAAAAAGAACAGGATAACACTGCTAAAGTCAGATAAAAAAAATGATGCAATAAAAGAAATGGTTGGTATGATTGATTTTAATGATGAAAATGTTGAAAAGCAGGATATATTGGACAAATTGTTTTATAGAGAAAATATTATGAGTACAGGAATTGGTATAGAAATTGGAGTACCGCATATCAGATATAAGATGATAAAAAAACCTATTATTGCAATCGGTGTAAAACCGGATGGAATCAAGGATTATGAAACTATTGATAAAACAATTGTGAAGATCATTGTTATGATTATTCTGGGAGAAAATCAACATAGAGAGCATATAAGATTATTATCTCAAATAGTCGGTATTTTAAAAGATGACAGTTTAAGATTAAAAATAATTAACTCAAATGATATTGGTAAAATATATAATTATTTAAATAAAAATTAGTTGGAGTATTTAGCATGCAGAATTTTATTCATTTATTATTTAACAATCTATTTTTTGAACATATTAATATTTTGTTATTACTCGGTATTGCAATCTTTGGAGGAACAATCGGCGGTAAATTATTCCAAAAAATAAAGATTCCTCAAGTTGTTGGTTATATAATCATAGGTATTTTATTAGGGGAGACTGGTATTAAATTGATTAAAACTGATGTGTTAAACCAGCTTAAGCCAATTAATTATTTTGCCCTTGGACTAATTAGTTTTGTTTTGGGTGGTGAGTTAAAATTAGATATTTTTAAAAAAAGAGGAAAAGAATTTTTTTATATTTTATTTTTTGAAGCTTTTGGTGCATTCTTTTTCGTTGGATTATTTTTCTTTATAATTGCAAGCTTTTTTTATTCATTCCAAATTGCCGTTGTGATTGCAGTTTTACTTGGCAGTATATCATCAGCAACGGCAGCAGCAGGCACAACAGATGTTTTATGGGAATACAAATCTAAAGGTTTAATGACTAGTACATTGATGGGGATAATTGCTTTGGATGATATATTAGCATTATTACTTTTTAGTATATGTTCAAGCATAGCATCTGTATTATTAGGTATGCATAACAGTAATATTATCTTAAGTCTTTTAGAGCCCTTTTATGAAATTATAGGTTCGATTTTATTGGGCGGTATAAGCGGGATTTTATTAGGCAGGATATTAAAAAAATATACAGAAGAGGACAAAATTTTTATTTTTGTTATCGGATTTATTATTATTATTTTGGGTATTTCATTATTGATAAAAGTAGATTTGTTATTAACCGCAACTATTATGGGTGTTGCTTTTGTTAATGCTGCACCAAATAAGAGTAAGATTGTATTTTCCCTGATAAATAAATTTTCAGGACCTATTTATATTTTATTTTTTGTATTTGTTGGAGCAAACATAAAAATATTAAGTATATCTACAATATTAATATTATTTATTGTTGTATTTGTTATTATGAGAATAACTGGTAAAACTATAGGAGTAAAGATTGCATCATTAATTGCAAAATCTCCTGCAAAGATTAGAAAATATTTACCATTTGCACTTCTTAGCCAATCCGGTGTTGCAATCGGTTTATCAATAATTACACAGCAGCGTTTTCCAGGGAATATTGGTGATACTATTCTTTTGATAGTAACAACAACTACTTTTATTGTACAGTTGATTGGACCGATTTTTATAAAATTTGCAGTTCATAAATTGGTGAAGCCGGTATGAATATTACAGAGTATGATATAAAGAAAAAATTTCTGTTAAAAGATCTATTGCAGGAAGGTTATCCTGTTATTAAAGAAAATATGAATGTTAATCAGGTTTTTTCATTTTTTAATCAATATGACTATTCTTATTATCCTGTAGTAAATAATGATAATAATTTGATAGGAGTAATATCTTTTGAAAATATTAGAAATACACTGCTGTCAAGTGAGTTGAATAATATGATTTTAGCAATCGATATTATGAGCAGGGCAGAATTAATTGAGAATGAAGATGAAAATTTATATGATACAGAAGTTAAAATGAAAAAGGCGGGTTTGGATTATATTATTGTTACTCATGATAATAAAACGGTAAAAGGAGTAATCGATTTAAATCAAATTAAGCATTATGCTCAGAAAGAATTACTTCATATACAAAAATTGGCTGGTGCTGTTTAAATTATTTTATTTATTATAAAATGTTTTTTTAGAAAATTATAGGTAGTGTCAAAAATTTTATGAAAAATTATGAAAGTTTAAGTGTTTACCACAAAGAACACAAAGCACATGAAGGTAAAATTAGAAAAATTTTATTTTTTATACCTTCTATATATCTTTTCGTGTACTTCGCGGTAGAACAAAATAATAATTATGAATTAAGTTTCATTAACTATGAAACTTTTGAGATTATGAAAAATCATTTTAGGAGGTATTATGAATGAAATTATTTTTTTAAATTTAACGGTTAGTGATGTTTATAGTGATTTTTTTTCAAGACCTATTGTTATGAAAAAAAATAATACTATTAATGAATCTATTAATAAATTGGTTGAATATCCTGATAAAAATTATATATATATCGAAGATGAACACAATAAATTAATAGGGGCTCTTAATCTTGAAAGAATTTTAAATTTCTTTTTTTATATTAGCAATAGAGATTTTAACTGCCAATTAAAAGTCGATAATATCATATTTAATACTAATTCTTTTATTATTGATGATTTAATGGAGGATAATCCGAATTATGTTTTTATGAACTCATTATTAAAAGATGTAATAAAAGAAATGCTTTTAAATAATAGACTCCAGGTACCTATTGTTGATTTTGACAGGAGAATAATTGGAGAGATTACTTTTTTAAATATAATTAGAATTTTTAATAATCATAATAAAGCAAATTTATTTATTGGGGCTTAAAGTATGAAATTACATAATTTGATTTTAAAAAAATGTGTTGTGTTTATTGAAGGAGATAGAAAGAAAGAAGAAACTATTGATTATTTATTATCTATTCTTTATGAACACAGCAATCTGAAAAATGAAGAAATTAAATACGATGAAATATATAAAGAATTGTTAAAAAGAGAAAAAGAACAAAGCACAGCAATCGGTAAAAAATTTGCATTCCCTCATGCCAGATTAAATAATCTCAAAGGGACTTATACTCTTTTAGCAGTCAGTAAAAAAGGAATTGATTTTGAGAGTCTTGATAATGATAAAGTAAATTTTATTATTTTATCACTTGTCCCAAGATTGGATCCAGGTATTTTATTAAAAAGCAGGGCTGCGATTTTATCTGTTTTAACTAAAGACAGTATTCAAAATAAAATAATGCAGACTAAAGATCCTGAGGATATTTGGGATATTATCGAGGATGAAGATATAGATTTAAATAAAGAGATATTGGCAAAAGATATTATGCGTCCACAGATCGGAAGGATTCATCTGAATATGACTTTATATGAAGCAGCAAGGGAGCTTCATAGATTTCATGTTGATTCTTTGCCAATTATTGTGAATAATGAAGAATTTTATGGAGTACTATCATGCCATGATTTATTTTCTTATAAACTGCCGGACTTTTTTAAAAATCTTCATAGTATTTCATTCGTAAAACATATGAATCCTTTTGAAAAATATTTTCAATCGGATACTTATATTACAATTGGAGATCTTAAACTTAATGAAAATCCGCCTGTTATTGATGCGGATGCTACACTAATGGAAATTATATTTGAAATGACAGTAAAAAATAATGAGTTTTTATATGTTATAGATGATAAAAAGTTATTAGGGACTATAGATAGATTCAGTATTATTGATAAGATTTTAATGTCCAATATCTCAGGAGTAAAATCATGATACAGTCAATTATTATCTTTATAATATTTTATATATTATTGATAATGGAAAAAATTGAAAAATCCATTATTGCTATTGCAGGTGCTGTTGCAGTTATTGCATTAGGATTAATATCTTTTGAAGATGCTATTCATGCTATAGATTTAAATGTAATATTTTTATTAATAGGGATGATGACCTGTGTTAATATTTTGGCTAAAACAGGTTTTTTTGAATGGATTGCTATCTTTGTTTCTAAAAAAATGAAAGGTAATGCTTTTGGTATCTTAGCAATTTTACTTGCTATAACATTGGTTTTTTCTGCATTCCTGGATAATGTAACAACTGTAATATTGATAGCTCCATTGACAATTTTAATCACACAAATATTAGAGCTTCCTACAATTCCTATTTTGATTATGGAGGCATTATCTTCAAATATAGGAGGTACGGCGACTTTAATCGGTGACCCGCCGAATATTATTATAGGCTCAAAGGCATCTTTGACATTTAATGATTTTTTAATTCATCTGGGGCCTAATATTATAATTGTGGGAATTATTTTTATTTTGATAGGGGTATTCAGTCTTAGGAAAAAAATGTTTGTACCTGAAAATATAAGGGCAAGAGTAATTGAATCATACCCGGAATTGGCAATTAGAGATAAAAGAAAATTGATATCTTCATTAATTGTATTTGGCGTTATATTTATCGGATTTTTTTTACATAATTTTTTACATATAGAACCGGGTATTATTGCATTAGGCGGAATGGCAATGATGCTTTTTTTATCAAAAAGTAAAAGTGATAATATGCTCAAAGCAGTAGAGTGGGAAACCATTTTATTTTTTATTGGTTTATTTATAATAATTGGAGCATTAGAGCATAATGGTGTAATTGATTTAATGGCAAATTATATGATTAAATTATCCGGGAATAATCTTTTATTATCTGTTATTATTGTTTTATGGGGAAGTGCTGTTTTTTCTTCAATATTGGATAACATACCGTTTGTTGTTACAATGATGCCATTAATTACAAAATTGGTTATAAATTTCGGCGGTTCTCCGACTGGTGTTCCTCATCCTTTATATTGGGCTCTTGCATTAGGTGCCTGTCTGGGAGGTAACGGAACTCTTATCGGGGCTTCTGCTAATGTAGTAATATCTAAAATCGGAAAAAATAATGGATATAATATAAGTTTTGGTAAATTTATTAAATTAAGTGTGCCTATTACATTGGTTACTCTGATAATATCAACATTATATTTATGGATTCGTTATTTTATTCTTCATGTATAAATAAAATAATCATAATTCCAAATAAATATATAAATATGTTTTTTTATTTATATTTTTATTATAATATAATTAGTTTTATATTTTTGATTAATTAATAAGCTTAATAAAATAATAGAATATATCTATTAAATAAATTGATTTAATATGAAGTTATCTTTTAAGATTATTGGATTTATAGTATTAGTAATATTAGCTATTATTTCACTTGATGGAGTGATAACCGTTTTTAGAGAAATTAATATTTTTAAAAAAAATAAAGAAGATGAAATTATTGTCTTGGGAAGTATTATTAAAGGATTGATTTTAGAAGGTTTGAAAAATAATGGAGAAGAAAGATCTTTTGAAATAATAAATAATATGAATCATATTGAACAAGAGGATTTTGTCAGTTTGTTTTGGATAAATAATAACCATGATAAACTATTGGACTTAGATTTAGATAAAGTAAAAATTAATTTATTATTAAAAGGTGAAAAAATAAATATAATCAGTATAAAAGATCATACAGCAGTTAGTTATATGCCGATTTTTTTTGATGATGGTAATAAGGCTGTAATAAAGATAACAATGTCATTGAAAAATGAAGAATATTTTATAAAAATAACTTTAATAAAAGTTTTAATATTTTCACTTTCTTTAATCATAATAAGTATAATTTTAGTATGGCTTATTGGTACTCTATTAATTAAAAATCCTCTTGATTTATTAGGAAAAAAAATAAAAAAAATAAGCTTTGGTGATTTTACCATAAATAATGTTTTAAATACTAAAGATGAATTATTTGATTTAGAGCAGGCTATAAATCAAATGTGTGAAAAATTACAAACATCAGAAAAAAGTATTGAAAAAGAAACAAAAAAAAGAATTGAGGTATTAGAACAGTTAAGCCATGCTGAACGTTTAACAACAATAGGGCGGATTGCTTCAGGATTAGCACATGAGATTGGTACACCTATTAATATTATTAAAGGAAGAGCACAATTAATTTTGGATGAGGAATTGGAAGAAAATGAAGTAAAAGAGTATTCTAAAATAATAATTAATGAGACAGATAGAATTTCTAAGATAATTAAGCAGTTGCTGGATTATGCTAAATTAAAAAAGACTGAATATTCTCATGTAAATATAAATGATTTAATACAGTTAGTAATTAATTTATTATCAACTATTGCAATAAAATCAAATATTAATATTGAATTTAAAAAAATACCCGGATCACCGGATTTAGATTTAGATCAGATACAATTTCAGCAGGTGCTTATAAATCTTATTGTAAATGCAATAGATGCAATGCCTGATGGCGGAAAGATTAACATATCCACTTCTGTTGTTAAATCCGATTTTGTTAATAATCTAGAAAAAGAATATTTTTGTATTCAGGTTAAAGACGAAGGTATGGGAATACCTCAAAATAATATTGATAAAGTTTTTCAACCTTTTTTTACAACAAAAGAACCGGGTAAAGGCACTGGATTGGGCTTATCAATAATACAAAATATAGTTAACAGCCATAATGGATATATTAAAGTAGACAGTGAATTAAATAAAGGCACTATATTTAAAATATTTATTCCTTTGAGGAAAGATTAATGGATAATAAAATTATTGTAATTGATGATGATGAAGGAATGTGTAAGTTAATCAATGATTTTTTAAAAAGAAAAGATTTTGAAGTTAAATGGTTTAATAAATCAAAAGATGCTTTAAGGGATATAAAAGAAAATAATTATACTGCTGCCGTTATAGATATTAATATGCCTGATATTAATGGTATTAAATTATGTGAGATATTAAGTGCAGAAAAATCGGAAATACCGGTAATAATGATTACTGCTTTTGGAAATATGGATACTGCAATTTCTGCATTAAGAGCCGGGGCGTATGATTTTATTACAAAACCTCTGGATTTAAATTTTTTATTATTTTCTATCAAACGGGCAGTAAATCATTATAATTTACAGGAGAAAATAAAAATTTTAAATAATGAGCTTTCTCAATTTAAGCAATTTGATGATATTATTGGTGAAAGTACAGTAATGAAAAAATTGTACCAGCAGATTGAAAAAACAGCACATTCTGATGCTTCTATATTGATAACTGGTGAAAGCGGTACGGGCAAAGAATTGGTTGCAAAAGCTTTACATAAATACAGTTTTCGTAAGGATAAACCCTTTATAGCAGTTAATTGTTCGGCAATTCCTGCAAATTTGTTTGAAAGTGAATTATTTGGTTTTAAAAAAGGCGCATTTACCGATGCTAAAGATGATTTTAAAGGTCTTATTCATCAAGTTAATGGAGGTACACTGTTTTTAGATGAAATCGGTGATTTCCCTATAGAACTACAACCGAAATTATTAAGAGCCCTGGAAGAGAAAAAAATTAGACCGATAGGCAGTGAAAGTGAGGTTTCTTTTGATGCAAGAATAATTTCTGCAACAAATCAAAATATTGAAGCCTTAATTACTAAACAGCTTTTTCGTGAGGATTTATATTACAGATTAAATGTTATCAATTTACATTTACCCTCATTAAGAGAAAGAGGGAATGATATCTTGCTGCTTGCGGATTATTATTTAAATTATTTTACTAAAACATATGATAAGAAAATTACAGGATTTCAGGCTAATGTTATTAAAAGATTTTTGGAATACCAATGGCCGGGTAATATAAGAGAGCTCAGGAATGCTATAGAAAGATCTGTTGCTTTAACAGCTTTTGATAAAATAACATTAAGTGATTTGCCTGATAAAATAAAGAATATCGATAATAACAGTTTATATTTGGCAATTAATGATTCCAATGAAAATTTAACACTTGAGGAAATCGAAAAAAAGCATATTATTTTTATTTTGGATTCGGTTAAAAATAACCTTACCAAAGCAGCAAAAATTTTAGGGATTAATAGGACAACATTATACCGTAAAATGGATCATTATAATATTTCAGTAAAATAAATTATTATATATTAATCATTTATTATTGCATTTAAAAATGCACTTCTAAGTGTTTCTGTTTGCAGACTGCTGATTTCTTTGCTGTTAAAACTCATTATTGTTTTTTGCCTGCTTGCAAATCCCTTTTTATCTGTGATTACGTTACCGTCTTTATCCAATATTATCATTCTCAACTCAACTTCGAAAGAATAATCATTATAACTGCTCATAGGGCTTTGTTTCTGGAAAGCTTTAATAATATAAACCTTGATTGATATGTCTTTATCACCTTTTTCAATATAATTGCTTATAATACTTTTAAATATGATATCAAGATTTTCGGGTAAATCAATATTTTTTTTGATAACATCATTTTTTGTATCATCTGTACTGCTTGTATTATTTTTATCTTTATTAAGCTTAATTGTAAACTGGTCATCGATATTAATTTTATCTTTTAAGTTATCCTTATTAATAATTATTTTTTTATTTGTAATATCCTCATCTTTATTTGATTCTTTTTCTCTTTTATCAATAATAATAAGATCATAATTTTTTGCTTTAAATCTGATCTTTTTTATTTTGATAATATTGCTGGACATTATTAAATGATTATTGAAAATAAAATAAAATAATATAAATATATAAATAAGCCTTTTTTTCATTATTACATCCCAAAATATTCAATAAATATTTGTATAAAATATATTAAATATTAAAAATTATCAATCTTATTTTACAAAAAATAATATTATTTTTTATAAAATATATAATCAAATAATGTGAAAATAAACTGTTATTGGAAGTTAAAATTTTAATATTAAGTTAAAACTGTGTTTACATTATTGTATATTCTGGAATTGTTATTGTAAATATTTTATTTTTAAAAAATTTATTTTTTAATATTTCTGTAAGCTCACTCTCAAAGTCTTCAAAATTGCTGTTTTCATCCGTCATATGTTTAATTCCTTTATCCGATACATATAATTTTATTTCATTTATTATTGCTTCTTTGTTTTCAATTATAAAATTTTGTATGTTTTTCGTGTTATGTTTAAATTTTATCAGTATTTTAAATTGATAACTTATGTTGTCTAAATCATCATTTATAATTAACTCATAAGAGTCATTATAGTTAGTGCCTTCATCGTTGCTGGATTTGTCGCTAGTTTTGCATGAGAATAATAGTATGAGGATTAATATAAATAAATTAAAATTTTTATTATTATACATTAAAAGCTCTATATAAATTACATAATTATATTTTATCAGTTTAAAAAAATGATTCAATGATTTATTAATATTTATATTATTTTTTATCTAAAATCTATTTATTAATAAAATCTTTACATTTATTAATATTATATTAATCTAAAAATAATCTTAAAATTTTTAAAAATGCTTATATTGTTGATTTTTTTTAATTTAATTTTATAATTTAATTATACTTCTTTGTTAGATATATTAAATATATATAATGATTCTGTAATAAATATTATTAAAAAGTATATTTATTATAAGAATATTTGTTTCATTTGGATAAAAAATGGCAAAAATATTGATTATCGATGATGATATATTTATAAGAGAGATATTAACTGATGTATTGATTTCGAATGGATATGAAACATTTATTGCAAAAAATGGTATAGATGGATTAAAAATTTTTGAAGAACATAAACCTGAAATTGTTTTAATAGATATAAAATTACCCGGTATAAATGGGATAGAAGTATTGGAGAAAATAAAAAAAAAATCACCAAAATCAGAAGCAATAATAATAACTGGTCAGGGAGATGTTAACAGTGCAATACAGGCAATAAAAAATGGAGCATTTGGTTATGTGCAAAAGTCTGCTGATTATTATGAATTATTAATTGAAATAAAAAAAGCACTTGATAAACAAAATTTACAGAATGAATTAGATAAGCATGTCTACAATCTCGAAAAAGCAATAAAAGAAAAAACAAAAGAATTAAAACTTAGGAAGAAAGCTGAGGATTCTTTACAGAAAAATATAGACCAAGCAAAAGAATCTCAAGCAAAATTAATTCATTTAGTCCTGCCTAAAATATATGATATAAGATTCTACAATAAATGTATACCATGTGAAAAAGTAGGGGGTGATATTTGTAATATAATTATAAAAGATGATGAGATTATTTTTTATTTATCTGATATATCAGGTCATGGTGTTCCGGCAGCTATATTATCATCATTTGTTAAAGCTAATATAGACAATAGTATAATTATAGATAATATTACTTCTCCTAAAAAAATAATACTTCTATTAAAAAAAGTATTAAAATCACAGGAAATTTTTAAAGAGAACCTGCTGACAATTTTTGTCGGTAAATTAAATCTTAATAATAAAAAATTGACATATATTAATGCGGGAAATTTTCCATTGATAATAAATACAGAAAAAGACAACAAAAAAGAATTTATTGAAATAGAAAAAACTTTTAAGCCTATTTCGGAACTTCTTGAATTTGAAGATTATAAAGAAGAAACAATAAAATTAAATAATAATACAAAAGTTCTTTTATATTCCGATGGGCTTATTGAGTGGCTTGATGATAATAATAATATAACCGGTAGAAAAATTTTAATAGAATATTTAAAAAAATATGATTTATCAAATGAAAGTATTGAAATATTTATAGCCAAAAAAATGAAAAAAATACAAAAAGATGATGTCTCATATATTTTTTTTGAAATAAATAATTTTTTTAAAAAAACTTTTTATGGTTCATATAAATTTGATAAAATTATTAATGAGTTTGAAGAAGAATTAGAGAATAGATATTCGAATAAATATTTTAATTATAGAGCTATGCAGTGTTTCTATGAGATATTTTCAAATGCTGTAGAACATGGTAATAAAAATAGAGTTGATAAGAAAGTAGAGATTGAAGTTATTTTTAAAAGAAAATTTATTAATTTTCATGTTAAAGATGAAGGTGATGGTTTTGATTGGAAAAATATTACTAAAAAAATACCAGGGAATGAATCTTGCTTACGTGGTAGAGGATTATTTTTGGTACAAAAGTTTTCTAATAAAATTAAATTTAATGAAAAAGGAAATGAGGTATTAGTTATAGTAAAAATAAATTAAAATTATTTTTGGGATAAAAGGAGTAATATAAAAATGATAATAGAAATTAGGGAGGATATTAAAGATGAAGATTTTGAAGCAATAAAAAAAGCAGAAGATACTGAAATAATTTTTGATTTAAAAAATATGAAATATTTATCAAGTAAATTGATTACTAAATTTCTTATTTTGAATAGTGAAGGTAAAAAAATTGAATTAATTAATACAAATCAGCATATAGCTGAAACAATAAAGATCCTAAATCTTGGGAATATAATTAAAGTACGGTGTTGATATTTTTGAATTAAAAAGTAAATTGTATGATTACTTAAAAGGATTTGCCTATGAATCTAGGTGAAATTGAAATGATATTAAAAAAAATATCAATAAAGATGCTTGATTATGTTGATGGAGATTTATTATTAATTTCTGATAATTATGATGAAATTAATAATTTAAAAAAATATTTTAAAAATTACATTCCAACCACTAATATATTAAATATTTTAAGCAGTTTATTTAAAAGAATTTTAAAAGGTGAACAAATTAAATATTTTGAAAATATTTATTCTAGCGGTATTGATTTATTATCAAAAATCATAAATTATTTAAAACAATCAGGCAGCAAGAAAAAAAAATTGGATAAATTAATTGAAGATGATATTAGCAAATATGAAAAACAAAATAAAAAGTATTTGTTTGTTGAAAATATTGCTGAACAAGAAGACAATAACTCCTTAAAGGTTGAAAAAGAGTATAATCTGTCAATAAACTCAGAATCTTTTAAAATATTTATTGTTGAAGCAGAGGAAAAAATTGTAAAGGCTCAGGATTATATACTCAATCTAGAAAAGGATATGAAAAATAAAGAATTATTAAATAATATATTCAGGATTTTTCATACTATTAAAGGAGAATGCGGTTTTTTAAAACTTGCTTCATTGGGAGAGCTTTCTCATAATCTTGAAACACTTCTTGATTTATTAAGAAATGATGAAATTGAAAATAATTCTGAAATTATAGATATAATACTTGACGGTATTGATTATGCAAATAGTATGCTTGCTGCATTAAAGGTAGGTAATATTACTGTTTTCAATGAGATAGATTTAGATGATTTTCTAAAAAAAATAAATGAGCAAACAAAAAAAGCTAAAACTTCAATTGGGGAAATATTAAAAGAGGAAGGTAAATTAAGTGATGAGGATTTATTTAAAATATTACAAAAACAAAAAGAATCAAGTTTTACAAAGAAATTTGGTGAGATTGCATTAAATGAAGAAATATTATCCGAGAGTGAACTTGAAGAAGTACTTAAAAAGCAGAAAACAGAGTATAAAGGAGAAGGTAAAAAAACTGAGATAATCGATCCAATTATTAAAGTAAAAGCATCACAAATAAATTTTCTTGTAGATATGATTGGAGAGCTTTTAATTGCTGAAAATCAATTGGAAGAAAAGGATAAGGATGTTACACAGATAAAAAAAGTAACAAGAGAGATACAAATGGCTGCAATGCAACTACGTACTGTAAAAATAAACAGCCTTTTTATTAATATGAAAAGACTCGTAAGGGATGTAGCAAAAAAAATAAATAGAAATGTTGGAATGGAAACAATAGGAGAAGAACTTGATATAGATAGAAATCTTGTTGAAATCCTTAATGAACCTCTTATACATATATTAAGAAATAGTGTGCATCATGGTATTGAACCGGAAAAAGAAAGGATTAAGAAGGGTAAAAATCCGGTTGGTGAAATTATTTTAAGTGCTGAAAGAAGAGGGAACAGTATTGTTATATCCATAAAAGATGATGGAAAAGGAATTGATGAAGATAGTATTATAAAAAAAGCAGTATCAAAGGGTTTGATAACAAAAGAGAAAGCCTCAATAATTACAAAAAATGAAATATATGATTTAATATTTATGCCGGGATTTTCAACATCCGAAGCAGTTGATAAGGTTTCTGGTAGAGGTGTTGGTATGGATATAGTAAAAACTTCTGTTACCTCAGCAAGGGGTAAAATTGAAATAAAATCTGAAAAGGATCAATTTACAGAAATATCATTATTTTTCCCATTAAGTATGGCTATTATTGATGGAATGATTGTAAAAGTGCAAGACATTTTTTTTGTAATACCTGTATTAAATATTATTGAGTCATTGCAGGTCAATGAAGATATGATTTATTCTATTAAGGAAGGAACAAAGGTTATTGATTTAAGAGAAGAAGTAATCCCGGTCATTGAATTAACGGATTTTTTTAATATAGAAAAAGTTCATAATCATAAAAGAATGCTTACTGTAATAATAGAAGATAGAGAAAATAAATATGCATTACTTGTAGACGAGATAATTGCAAAAAAAGAAATTGTTATAAAACCATTAAGCTCTAAATTTAAAGAATTAAAAGGCATATCATCAGGTACAATTTTATCAGGAGGAAAAATAGGTTTTATAATTGATATGGACAAAATTGTAGAAATAAAAGAGGAATAATAAAAAAGGATGTATTTTGTATGAAAAATTATTTTGATAATAAAAAACTTATTTTTTCAATTGTATTAATATTATTTTTATTTTTAATATTCATATATTTAATAAAATTTATTAATTATATTTTTTCTATTATTTATGCTTCGGCTATTTCTTTATTATTATGTATTTTTATTACTATTATTTTAAAAAAAAATAATAAATTATATAATGAAAATCAGCTTTTAATTAATAAAATAATTAAACTTTATAAAATATCCAATAAAATTTTAAATGTTTTTTTTATATATTTTGATAATAGCTTTTTATTATTTCATTTGATTTTTAATGAAGAAAAAGATTTAATCGATACAATAAAATCTTTTGTTGTATTTGATGAGTTATCAAATGAGTTAAAAAAAGACAAGATAAAAGAGTATCTAAGAGATGATGAGAATAAAATAATTAATAATAGCGATTTGTTAAATATTAATGATTTAATAAGAAAACTAGAATCACAAGAAGATGAAATTAATACATTTCTTGATACAATAAAATCTATTGAAAATATATTGTTTGTAGATGCCAAGGATAGATTAGAAACATTTATAAATAAAGAAAATTTTAAAAAACTTGTAGTAGAATATGAATATTACTCTGAAATAATATCTGATTTTATAAATTCTATAATCAAAAATATAAATATCACTTCAAAACCTTTATCTGAAGAAATATATACAATCAAACAAAATGTAAATTTATTTATAAAAAAAGTATTATCATGGAAAGAAGATCTTATTAATGAAAAAGGTAATAAAAATTTTTATTCAATAATGCAAAAATATAATGATCAAAATAATGATTTTAAGAATGCTTTTTTACAGATTGATAATCATTATGCTGAACTTGAGAATAATTTAGAAAATATTATGAAAATGATTGATAAAATATTTGTTAATTCTTCTCAGATTCAAGATATTTCAGAAAAAATAAGTACTCTTTCAATCAATGCATCGATAGAATCAACAAGAGCTGGTGAATTCGGTAAAGGGTTTAAGGTTATATCAGATGAAATACAAAAACTTTCGGATAATACCAAGACTTTTACAAAAAATATTCTTTCTGTAATAAATAATACAAAAAATATTGCATTAAATACAATTTCAAATTTTGAGCAAAGACGTAAAAATACTACAGATAGAATGAACTTACAAAAAAATGAATTTGAATCTTTTAATAATCTTTTAAAAGAATATTATAGTGAATTTAATGATATATTTTCATCAATATCAATTTTAACAGATAATATTAATGAACATATAAATAAATTTAATCCTATATTTCAACTTCATGATATATCTGTCCAACAACTTGGCAATCTTGATATAATGATAGATCAGTATTTAAAAGATAATAGAGAAGAAATGGATAAAATAATTAAACAAATTGATATACAAAAGAAAAAACAGATATTAAATAAATTATTTACATTTATTGAGAAAAAAATAACAACAGATGAAGAGTTGGAAGTACTTAATAATTTATCAAAGAAATATAATCTCGAAAAAGAGGTTATCAAAACATCTGAGCAAAGGATTGAATTATTTTAATTGAGAGGGGTACCTTCTCTATTGTAATATATTTTTATAATTTATGGAGTAAAAAAATAATGAAGAAAATATTACTGGTTGATGATTCAACAGCAATTAGAAATATATTAAAAACAGCACTTTACGGAGATTATGAAATATTAGAAGCCTGTAATGGTAAAGAAGCTCTTGGTATTATTAATAATGAAAATATTGATTTTTTTCTATTTGATGTAAATATGCCTGAAATGGACGGTATTACGCTTGTAAAAGAACTACGTAAAATAGCTAAATATGAAAAAACACCTGTAATTATGCTTACTACCGAGTCAAAGGATGAAAAGAAACAGCAGGGAAGAGATGCAGGTGCAAATGGCTGGGTAGTAAAACCGTGTGAGCCGGATAAATTGTTAAGTTTAATAAAGAAGCTGGTTTAATAAACAATAAAAAGTATTTATTTTTTTAATGAATTTATTAAGGAGGTATATATGGAGATTACAAAGCGTAAAACTCTTACTGGATCGAGATTTTTAAGTTTTGTTTTGAGTGATGAAGAATATTGTATAGAAATTTTAAAAATAAGAGAAATCATGGGAATGACTGATATTACTGAAATTCCTCAAACTCCGGATTTTATTATGGGTGTAATTAATCTAAGAGGCCAAATAATTCCTATAATAGATTTGAGATTGAAATTTGATTTAGAATTTAAAGAATACACAGATAGGACCTGTATAATTGTAGTTGAGATTGAATACGAAGGAGAGATTACACTTATGGGTATTGTTGTTGATGCTATCCAGGAAGTAATTAATATTCCGGAAGAAAAAGTATCAAAGATACCCTATATAAATTCTAAGATTAAATCGGATTATATCCTGGGGGTTGCAGAAACCGGAGATAGTATTAAGATAATACTGGATATTAGAAAGGTAGTAACAGAAGAAGAATTTGTTTTGATAAAAGAGCTGGATAATGCCGGATATAATAAAAAGCAGATTGAAAAGAAAAATATAAAAAAGGTAGAACAAAAAGAATCAAAAGACGAAAAGGATGATAAATAAAAAACAGAGGATGTTGGTGAGGAAAAATCAAAAAAAATTTAAAAACAATTTTTTTAGATTTAAGGGGACTTTTTTGTGAATAATATATATCAAAATTATAAAGGTAATACTGTAATTGGGTATAATCATTATTAAAAAATCGATATAGAGAAAAGACTGAATGGTAAGCCAGCTAAGATAAAGGAGATTTCTCCCGAAAAGATAATACCATTTGAAGAGGATAATGAATTTACTATTATAGAATAAATAAATAATGTGTGGATTGCATAATTACTATTATATAAATATTATAAGAGCACAAGATGTTCAACGATATAAAAAAACAAAATAATAATTTTAATGTCATAAATGATACTTCCTATGATATTAGTATCAATAATGAATATCTGAATCTATTTAGAGAATTAATTCATGATAAACTGGGTATATATATTTCAGAAGAAAAAAATTATTTGTTAATAAATAAATTAATTAGATTAATTAAAAAAAGTAATTACAAAGATATAGCTGAATTGTATTATGTAATTAAAAATAATAATAAGGAAGGTCTTGAGCAATTAATTAGATATATTACAACAACACATACATTCTTTTTTAGAGAAAACATGCACTTAAAGATCTTAGTAAATGATATCAAGTTGAAAAAAATAGATTATCCATTGATATGGGTTGCTGCAAGTGCCAGTGGTGAAGAAGTTTATTCTATTATTATAGAATTATTAGAAAATATGATAAATAATTTTTTTATTGTGGCAACAGACATTAATAAAGATGTTTTAATACATCTTAAAAAAGGTATTTATAATAAGGAAAAAATAAAGGATATTCCACAGTATATTGTTAATAAATATTTTTTTCAGGAAAAAGGCGATAATCCAAATCATTTTCGTGTTAAAAAAGAATTGAAAAAGTATTTTATTGTGAAAAAAATAAATCTGGTAGATCATATAAAATTTGAAAAAAGATTTCATTATATTTTTTGCAGGAATGTTTTAATTTATTTTAATAAAGAAATCCAGACTCTTGTTATAGATAATTTACTAAAAAATTTAGATGATCTGGGATATTTATTTATAGGGCAATCTGAAAGTTTATTACATATGGAAGATAAAGTTGAATCAGTATTTTCTTCTGTATATAATAAAAAATTATAAATATCATAATGGTGAGTTTTTAATAAAATTTTTAATTGATGGTTTTATAAGTGAATAATATGAATGATGTTTTAAATGATGATTCAATTAAAGAGGTCAATAAATATTATTTAAAACCGGGTTATATCTATGTAGCCAATGAACCCACTATAATTACAACAATATTAGGTTCATGTGTGGCTGTCTGCATGTATGATATGAAAAAAAAATATGGGGGTATGAATCATTTTTTATTTCCTAAGAAAGAAGAAGATTTATCAACAACAAAATATGGTGATATTTCGACTATAACATTAATAAATACATTTAAAGAATTTGGTTCTAAATTGGAAGATCTTGTAGCACACGTTGTTGGAGCAGGTTATCTTGAATTTAGTGAAAATTCAAAATTTTTTGCTCAGGAAAATATTAAAATATGTAAACAAATTTTAAGTAGATTTAATATCAAAATAATTTCAGAGAATACAGGGGGTATTGAAGGAAGAAAAGTCACTTTTTTTACTGAAAGCAATAAAGTGGAGATAGCTAATATTAAAAAAATATCTGATTCAAGTATTTTTTATATAAATAGAGATTAGAGGATAATATGAAAAAAATAAATGTATTAGTAATTGATGACTCTGCAGTAGTAAGAGAATTATTGACTGAAAAATTAACAAAGCATCCAAGTATAAATATTGTTGGTACAGCAATAGATCCATATATAGCCAGAAATAAAATTGCAAAATTGGATGTTGATGTAATTACTCTTGATATAGAGATGCCAAGGATGGATGGTCTTACATTCTTAAAATATTTAATGAAATATTATCCTATACCGGTTATAATCCTAAGCTCTTTAACGGATAAAAAAAATAAGGCTTCAATGGAGGCATTGGAGTTGGGAGCTATTGATATTGTACCCAAACCAGGAGGTCCATATAGCGTTGGTGATATTATTGATCTACTTATAGAGAAGATTTTAATGGCATCCAGGATTGATTTTGAAAAAGTGAAAGAGATATCAAAAAAAAATATAGAAAAAATACAAACAAAAAAAGGAAAAAAATATCTTTCAACTATTGAAACAACTAATAAATTAATTGCTGTTGGAGCTTCTACAGGCGGGACAAATGCTCTTGAGATATTATTTAAAGGATTCAACAAATCTTTTCCTCCGGCTGTAGCAGTAATACATATGCCGGAAAAATTTACATATACTTTTGCCAATAGACTGAATGATATATGTGATGTTACTGTTAAAGAAGCGGAGCATAATGAAAGAATTTTATCAGGAATAGTATATATAGCTCCTGGTAATTATCATCTTTTAGTAAAGGCTCAGGGTACAGAACATATTTTAAAAGTAGTAAATTCACCAAGGATTAATAATCAACGCCCTGCTGTTGATGCATTGTTTAACTCTATTGCTGAAAATGTTGGTAAAAATAGTATTGGTGTTTTATTAACAGGAATGGGTAAGGATGGAGCAGAAGGTTTGTTGGAGATAAAAAAGTCGGGAGGATTTACAATAGCTCAGGATGAGGCAACATCAATTGTTTTTGGAATGCCGAAAGAGGCAATTGCACTTGATGCAGTTGATATTGTTTTACCTATTGATAAGATAGCACGACAGATAGAAAAAAAACTATATATTTAAATAAGATATTTTATAGTTATAAGAAGTAATATTATTTTATATGGATTATAAATGAAAATAACAGTTAGAAAAAAACTGGTAATAGGATTTTTATTAATGATAATTCTTATTTTGGGGATAAGTATAGAAAATTTAAGGATCTTAAATAATGTAACTGAGGCTTGCAGCAGAGTTAATAATCAATATTTAATAACTGATTATTGTAATAAAATGGAAATTGCAATATTAGAGTGCAGAAGGGCGGAAAAAAATTTTTGGCTACGAAATGAAAGTAAGTATATAGATGAGATTAAGGTACAAATCAGTATAATAAATAATAATATTAATATGATTAAAAAAAGTAATCCTGATAAGAATATTAAAAATCATATATATAAAATTAATGTTTTAATAAATGAATATTTTAAAAGTTTTATCGAAGCAGTAAAATTATTTAATATTACGGATAATACAAAAAAGGAATTTTTTTCTGAGGAAAGATTATATGCAGTAGCAAGTAGAGAGTTACAGACTTTGATCCCTTTAATAGTAAATCAATCAAGAAATAAGATGGAACAAGAAATATCTAAAGTTAATAAAACCAAAATAGATGCTTTAAAGATTATTATTATTGAAATGATTATTGCATTTATAATAGGTATTATTATTGCTATGTTAATTTCTAGGAATATTGTTAAAGCTGTCCTTAAATTAATGGAGACAATTGATATTATTAAAAAAGGAAATTTTAAAGCAAGAGTAGATATTAAATCAAATGATGAGCTTGGTATACTTGGCAATTATTTTAATAAAATGTTGAATAAAATTGAATTCATAACCCAAAAACAGCAATTATTACAAAAACAAATAATTACTTCTGAAAAGCTTGCTTCCTTAGGACGTCTTTCTGCAGGGATTGCTCATGAGATTAATAATCCTTTAACCGGTATTTTAACATTCAGTCATCTTATCTTAAAAAAAATGGATAAAAATGATCAAGTTAAAGAAGATATAGAAACAATAATAAAAGAAGCAACTAGATGTAGAAATATTATAAGAGAATTATTAGATTTTGCCAGAGATTCTAAAACAGAAAAGAAATTATCTAATATTAATAAGATCATTGATGATTCATTGTCATTAGTTAAGAGTCAAAAAAAATTTACAAAAATGAAAGTAATCACAAATTTATCGGATTCAATACCATTAATATTTGTTGATCCGGGGCAGCTTGAACAGGTTTTTTTAAATATAATTTTAAATTCTTTCGAGGCTATGCAAGAAGGCGGTGAGCTTAAAATATCTAGTTATACAAAAAATGAATTTGTTTTTATTGAGTTTGTTGATGAAGGATATGGCATATTACAAGAAAATATTAATAAAGTATTTGAGCCTTTTTTTACTACTAAAGGAGAATATAAAGGTACAGGATTAGGATTGGCTGTGAGTTATGGTATTATAGAAAAGCATAATGGTTCTATTAATATTGAAAGTAATCCGGGTGAAGGAACAGAAGTAATTATTAAATTACCCTTAAAAACGGAAGTAGAAAGTAACAAGATGGATAAAGAATATTATTTTATAATTTAAATAGTGGAGAGTAATTTATGAATGATAGAGTAAAAATTTTAGTTGTAGATGATGAACCGGTTATTTGTAAAAGTTGTGTAGAAATATTATCTGAATATAATATTGAAACTCTACAAAGCAGTAGGATTGCATTAGAGAAAATTAGAGTAGAGTTTTTTGATTTAATCATTATTGATTTAAAGATGCCTGGTATTAATGGGTTTGAATTATTAAAGCTTATAAAGAAAATAAATCCGGAAGTTATTGTTATTATAATTACTGCTTATTCTACAATAGAAAGTGTTGTGGAGACGATGCGGTTTGGAGCATTTGATTATTTACCAAAACCATTTACACCTGATGAACTATCAATAAAGGTTGAAAAAGCACTTGAAAAAAGAAAATTAATCATGAGTGATTATTTTTTCAGCGAAGATGCTGGTGAAAAATATAAATATTTTGAAATAATCGGGAAAAGTAAGAAAATGCAAAATATTTATAAGATTATAGAAAAGGTTGCATTATCAGATAGCACTGTTTTAATTTATGGAGAAAGCGGTTCCGGAAAAGAATTAATAGCACATGCAATACATAACAAAAGTAACAGAAAAGAAAAATCATTCATATCTCTTGACTGCAGCACTTTAACGGAAACTTTATTGGAAAGCGAGCTTTTTGGATATGTAAAGGGGGCTTTTACAGGAGCTGTTGTAACAAAACCCGGATTTTTTGAGGTTGCCTGCCAGTGGCGGAACATTTTTTTTAGATGAAGTAGGGGATATGCCTATTACTACTCAGTCAAAATTATTACGTGTTTTACAGGAACGTGAAATCATACCTGTTGGTACTACACAGTCAATTAATATTGACATAAGATTGATTACCGCAACAAATAAGGATTTGGGAAGTCTTATAAAACAAAATAAATTTAGAGAAGACCTCTATTATAGATTAAATGTTGTACCTATTCATGTTCCACCTTTACGTGAAAGGGTAGAAGATATTCCAATCTTAATAGAGCATTTTTTTAAAAAAATAATTCATGAACGTAAATTAGAAACGAAAGTCTTTTCAAATGAATCAATAGAAATATTTAAAGAATATGAATGGCCGGGCAATATTAGAGAGCTTCAAAATGTAATCGAAAGATTATTAATAATGACTGATGAGGATATTATCAAACCGGAGCACTTACCGGCTAATATTTTAAGATATAAAACAAAAACCGTTATAGATATTCCAAGGAATAATGATGAATTAAAAGAAATAAAAAGAAAAGCTAAAAAAAATGTTATACAGAATATTGAAAAATCATTTGTTATTAATGCCTTGAAGAAGAATGATTGGAATATTTCTAAAACATCTAATGATGTCGGCATGAAAAGGCAAAACTTCCAAATACTAATGAAAAAATATCAGATAGATAGAAATAATTAAAATGATTAAATTATAAAAGTTGAATGTTCAATTTGCCGTCTTTCCGTAAAATGCTATGTTAATGTGAGCATAAATGAAGGTGTTGCTAAATTGTATTAAAATGTAAAAACCGGAAATTTAATCTGAATAATATTAGTCTCTCCACTGCATATATTTTTAATAATAAATGAATGATAAATTCATGCACCCTTTTAAAATACGGTACAGCAATCTATTTATTTTATTGCATAAATATTAGATAAATTAAAAAATATGTAATAATTATTATAAATACTATAAATTTTTATAAATATGTACCTAAATAACTTATTTTAGCAAAATTTAACCTTAATAAATTAAAAATATATGGCATAAATTATGCTTTAAATTAAAAAAATGATTTTAAATATAATTAATGGAATGAATAAAAATATACCATATATTTTATTAGCTAATAATGATTGTATTAGCGAAATGATTAATATTCTTAAACATGAAGGTTATAATATAGAAATAGCTCAAACTTCTATTGAAGTAATAAAAAAGATTCAAAATAATTTTATAGATGTATTGATTATTGATTTTGAATTATTAGGTACATATTTATATGATATTTTATCTATTATAAAAAAAATAAATCCAAGATTAAAAATAATAATTATATCAAATAATATTTCATTAGAAATAGTAAAGCAAATAAGACAGATAGGAATTTTTTATTATTCAATTAAGCCATTAGATTTTGAGGAAATAAAATCAGCTGTAAAGGTCGCTCTTTTAAAACAATGATAATCTTTTTTATTATTTGCTAATAATAAAAAGAATGAATTATAAATATTTATATTGATTGATATTTTAATTATTTTAAATATTTAAAATCAATGTAGATACTTTTATTATTGAAGATGATTAATTTTTATGGAGGTAAAATATGTTTTTAAATTTTAAAAAAATGAACCTTAAAAATAAGTTATTTATCCTTTTTTTATTAGTTTCTATATTGCCGATAATCATAATCGGAATAATCTCATACTATCTTTTTAGTTATTCTATTTATGATAAAGTAAAAGAAAATTTAACTAATCAGGTAAAATATTATAAAACATTAATAACGGATGATTATACAAAGATTGAAAAAGATACCGTGACTTTAAAAGATAATTGCAGGACAATTGTTGAGCAACAAGCCAAAGTTTTATTTAAGATGATAGCGTTGGCAAAAAATCAAGATGAAGAAAAATTAAAAAATATGATAGCGTCAATAGTTATAGGTAAGACGGGATATATTTATATTTTGAGTTATGACGGTAAATATATTGTAAGTAAAAATAGAGAAAGGGATGGTGAAGATATAATTAATTCTCAAGATGCTAACGGTAGATATTTTATACAGGATATAATTAAAAAAGGAAGGATGCTGGTTGGAGAATCAATAGATTTTGATGTATATCCATGGAGAAACGTTGGAGAAACAGAAGTATTTGAAAAAATTGCAGCAGTAATACATTATCCTTCAAAAAAATGGATAATAGGTGTATCCGCATACTATAAAGATCTTTTGGATATTGAAATAGAAAAGAAGGAAATTAATGAATTTAAGAATAAAATATTAAAAGAAAAAGTAGGTCTTACAGGTTATATGTATGTAATGAATAGTAAGGGAGATTTGATATTTCATCCTGAAAAAGAAGGTGAAAATATTTATAATTATGATTTTACTAAAGAGATATGTAAACAAAAAGAAGGATATATTGATTATAAATGGGAAGGCAAAAAGAAAGTTGTTGCTTATTCATATTTTGAAAAAAATGATTGGATTATTGCTTCCGGCAGTTATTTTTCTGATTTTACTGGAAAATCGAGAATAATTTTGTTTAGTATAATAATTGTTATTGTCGCTTCTTTAATGATAAGTATCTTTATAGTATTCTTTTTTACAAAAAGTACAATAATACCATTGATAAAGATTGCTGATGTTTTAAATAATTCTTCCAATCAAATTGCATCTGCATCAATACAATTATCCAATTCTTCACAGGAGATAGCAAGTGGTGCAACAGAACAAGCATCAAGCATTGAAGAAACATCTTCTTCTATGGAAGAACTTGCCACTATGGTAAAACAAAATGTCGGTAATGCACAGGAAACATGTAATTTAGCCGTTAAAGCAACAGATGGTGCAGAAAACGGATATGTACAAATGGAAAAAATGCTTGAATCAATGATAGAGATAAATAAATCATCGGATCAAATCAATAAGATTATTAAGGTTATCGATGATATTGCATTCCAAACAAATATACTTGCTTTAAACGCTGCTGTTGAAGCTGCACGTGCAGGAGAGTCAGGCATGGGATTTGCTGTTGTTGCTGATGAAGTGAAAAATCTTGCAAACAGAAGCGCTGAAGCTGCAAAAGAAACAGCAGAAATGATAGAAGGATCAATAAAAAGAACAGAAGCGGGTGTAGATATTGCAACGAAGTTAGCAGAAATATTTAAAGAAATTCTTCAAACTGTAAAAAAGGTTACAGAAATGGCAAAAGAAGTGGAAACAGCCAGCATACAACAGGATTCAGGTATTAATCAGGTAAATAAGGCAATTATTCAATTTGATGAAGTAGTTCAGGCAAATGCGAGTTCGGCAGAAGAAACTGCAAGCTCAGCTGAAGAATTAAATGCACAGGCTGAAATGCTGAGTGAGGTAGTCGGTCGTCTGAATTTACTTTTAACAGGAAAACAAAGAGATAAACAGGAACAAATATATATTGAACAACATAAGGAGAAAAACATGAGAACTGGGAAAAAGATGATAAATAATAATCAGACACAAAAAGATACTAATAAAAAAAAGAAAGTTATTATTTCTCCTGAAAAGATAATTCCATTTGATGAAGATGAGGAATTTATAGAAATAGAATAATATTATAAATATATTTAAAGGTGCTTTATTGAAATTTTTTCAAGCTGCTTTTTAAAATTATACTTGTATAATTAATAATGTATAAAAGATAATTAATATAAGAGTTATCTGTAATACTTAATATGCAGTATTTTTTATATTAAATTAGTTTTAATTTTACATATTTCTCGGTTTCTTCCAAGATCTGTAATTGATTTGACTCTTTTATTTTTTTTATTGTTTCTTCTCTTGGCTGATGCCCGTCTTCCAAAATAATACAGCCGTCTTTTTTTAATAATCTTTTCAACTCTTTTAAGAAAGATGCAGGATTTTCTATCATATGAAACATATCAAGAGCATATATTATATCTGCCTTATCATTAATATTGCAGTTATAACCATCGGCTAATACAGGTTTTATGTTTTTTATGTTGTGCTTATTAATAAGTTTATTAATCGATTTAATTGCCGATGGATGAATATCAACAGCATATACCTTACCATTATTTCCTGTTATTTTAGCGGTAATTACTGCATGGCTGCCTATACCGCAGCCATAGTCAATAACTGTATCACCTTCTTTTATCCCAAGGGATTTAATATATTTATCGCCGGGCTTTATTAAATCTCTTATTTTAAAGCAGAATGCCATTATATTGAATGCAAATCCGGGCATTCTTTCATTTTCATGCCCTACTATATATTTTTTTATTTTCATTATTGACTCCTTAATTATTATTTGTAAAAAATAGATATCTGGGCGTTTTTTTACAATAGTTTGTATATTTATCGCCATGTATATCTTTTAAATATTTTTCTTCTTTTTTAATCATCATATTAAAAGATATTATAGTAATTATAATTATAACAGATAAAATAATGGTTGGGGAAATAAATAATAAACCCAGGTATGATATAAAATAAGAAATAAAATAGGGATTTCTAGAATATTTATATAATCCGTTATTTACTAAGTCAACTTTCTGGCTTTTAAGTACACCTACACGCCACGAAGTTTTTAAATTGGTTGATGCTATTATTCCCAAGAATAAACTTAAACCCAATAATACTATACCAATAATTTTTATAATTGTAATATCAAGATATATTATAGGTATCATGATTAAATATATCCTTACAGAAAAAATGGATAGTAAAGATGAAATAAAAATAAGAGTTGTTAATGAAGAGTTTATTACGACATCTTTATTTTTTGCTCTAATTTTATTGCCTGTTTTTATTTTAGTTGTCATATTTTTATAAATGAAGCACAGCATGAATAATGTAATATAAGATATTACTGCTATTTTAATCAGTGTTTCAAAGTTCATTTTTTTACTCCTAATCTTTTTTCAAAAATAAAATCGCATTCCGGTTTCCCATATGCAATTGTGTTTTCCCAAGAGCTTCCTCTATGTACTTTAAATTTTGGGAATGCGGGAATAAAAAATTTTTTGTCTACCTCACAAAAAAACTCTGTTAATTCTAAAACGCCCAATGAATTAAAGAAGTCTTTATATACACATTTTTTAATTTTATAGTGACATATATTCTCCTGTTTTTTTACATATTCCCTTTCATTAAACTTGGCGGCTCCTTTTTTATCCATTAAATTATTAAATGCCATAAGTTTTATCATGGGTTTATCATCCGGTAAATTTGTTTCAGCCAGTAAAGCATTTTGCTGAATACAACCGACAGGTACAATAATGTTTTTCATAATGTAAAAGGCTTTTTCTTTTTCAAATTTTTTTTTCAGTTTTATATATAGAGCCGCTACTATTGCATAAGATTTTAGAAATTTTGATTCTGCTTCATCTTTATTTTTTCCCCATTTTGTTGTTTTAAATAATTTATTGCCGTAAATTGAGCTTTTTATAAGAAAAAATAACCATCTCCATCCAAATTCTTTTTTAAGTACATTTTTAATAATTTCATTTTTTTGTTTTTTTATATTCATAACGATTTCTCCTTAAAAAAAGTATAATTTTTATAACCAACGTCTTACCTGTTTTTTATAATTTATATATGCTTCACCAAAAGTATCCTTCATTTTATTTTCTTCATATGGAATGAACATGATATTGATTATAATAAAAAATATTACAGGAAAAATCAGAGATACCATGTTACCGCAACATAATGATATGCCAAACAGTATCAAGGTCATGCCTAGGTACATGGGATTCCTTGTATATTTGTAAGGTCCTTCTATTACAAGTGCTGTTGATTTTTTAAATTGGTGAGTTGTATCATTTTTTTTAAATAAATTTGTAGACCATAAATTTAATATTATACCTATAACTATAAAAAGTATTCCTATTAAGTTGTATGGTAGTTTTATTATATTCATAACAGGAATAATAAAATATAATCCTATTATAGAAAGCATAGTAATAAAAAAGTAAGTTGGCGGTATTAAAATAAATTTTTTCATATTCCATCCTTAAAAATTTATTGAACTAAAGTTCATAATTTATTATATGAACTTTAGTTCAATTTGTCAATAGAAATATGAAAAAAAGTTCATATTTTTTATAAATTTATTATTTTAATAAAAATAAAATAAATAAGAACTTATTGATCATGTTATTAAAAAATATTATCCTAATAATAAAAGCAATTTAGGGGGCTATATTGCAGTATGAAAATGGTGAAATAATTATTTCACCCAAGATAATATATTGGATTGAGATACCATCAGTAATAGGAAACCAGGAGAAATTTGATTTATTAAAAAATGATATTTTTGTAATCGAGTATGACGGCGATGTCGAAAAACTTCCCGGGCTTGTAAAGAGTAAGAGTAAATATTCCGGTTATTTTTATAATCTGGAAAATATGATAAAAAAAAATAACATCCATGAAGATGATATTATTTCATTTTCATTAAATATTGCAACATTTATTAATGGGTTTATGCCCGATAAAAGTCTTGTCCATACAAGCATGATTTTGGAAGATGTAGCAAAAGTATTTCATTCCAATACAATTTCTTATATTGAGACTAATCTTACTAATAAAAAAAGTGCTTATTCTTTAATTACAAAAATGCTTTTTGCTTTTTTCTCTGAAAATGAAAGATCCCAGAGAGCTGCAATAAGATTGATCTTGTCGTCAATGAAATACAAAGTTGAGATTTTTGATGTGAGAATTAAAAGATCTGAAATTATTTATGCCTATATTAAAGATATCAGTTTAAACGGGATTTGTATAATCTTGAAAAATAAAGATGACCTTGTACATTTTAAATTAAAAGATATTGTACAGGTTAAGGTATATCTCTCACAATCTATTTTAAAAATTGATGCATGTTTTGTTACAAGAATTAATAGCAATAATAATGAAATAGGTATTAATTTTAATATTAATGATGTCAATATGATAAATGAAGAAAACTCTATTATTTTAACTTCTCTTGTTTACAATTGGTTAAGAGGAATTATTAATAAGTATGGAAAGATAGAAGCCTGATAAAAAAGATTATGTAAATCAGTCTACAGATGTATTTTTATAAGACACAGTCACCAGTTTACCGTCAATTAATTCTTTTTCAATTATTTTTTTCTTATCATAATCATCATAAATTTCTTCTTTTTCTTTTATAAGCACAAGAGAATTATTATTGTATTTATAGTAACTTGTACCGAAATGAAATGCATCCTGTCTCCATACAGAAGAAATTATTTTACTATCATGATCAAATACCGGAGAAGTAAGTTTTTCAAACTCCATATTTCTTTCAAACTGATTTTTTTCAGGATTATATGTCCAGTAATAATACGGTATTTCATTAGTAACAGGAATATACTGTGTTAATCTAATATCAGGAAATCCGTCAAAGTTCACATCTTCTATTATTAATTTATCGTTTAAATCTGTTATAACCGATGTAAATCCTTCTAAAACTTGATGAATACAGTTTTTATCTTTGTTTAAAATCTTTATCCCTGAAATTGTATATTGATTAAAATGCTTATAATTTTTTACTTTGAATATCAGTTCATATTGAAAATCGGATATTTTTCCAACTTTTTCTGCTACAGGAGAGGGTGGGATTAATTGATCTTTGCTGATTTCTTTTTTTAGATTTTTACAGCTACAGGCTAATAATAATATTATTAAAAAAATTAAATAATTTTTTTTCATGTTTTTAAGCCGTTTTTAATTTTATATCATGCTTTTATTTTTTTATCAAGTTAAAAAGATGTTTTTTTGTAATTATTTACACTTAATTGTTTATACCAGGCATCCTATTATATCATAAGGCAGTTTGTATAATTTTAAATCCAATATTTTACCTATTATATTCCATGCAGGAAGCTTTTCTTTTTTAACAGGCATATTATGTTTTATAATTTTATATTTTATATTTAATTTATTTATTATGTTTTTGATAATTTTTATTTCCTTTTGTGTAAATAATTCATCATAAAATATATTATTTTCATCATAAAATGAATATCTATTAAGATAAGAATCTATAATTTTGTTATACATCGGCAATATATTTCTTTTAATAAGCCATAGTATTTTGCTGTTGTTTGTGAATGATATAATACTATAAAGTGTCATCAAGGTATTCTCCTCCTAATTTATTAAGACGTAATTAAGAGAAATTTATTGTATAAAAATAAAAAAAAATCCAGCCTGTGCGGTTAATTAGGCTGGATAATTAAATGTTTATTATTATGCTTCTTCATTGATTGTAAGATTAACAGTGTTTTCTTCTTTTACTTCTTTCTTTTTAAACACATTAAATTTGCTTAAAAGGATCGGCCCGATAAAGAGGTCGCCTATTAATGCAAAGAATATAGCCACTATAGATAGTATACCGAAATCGGTTATAATTTTTGTCTGTGAGAATAAAAAGGTCGAAAATCCAAGTATTAATACTATAGATGTAAAACATAATGCAATACCTACATTTTTCAATGAGTTTTTCATTGCTACTTTACTGTCTCCGGTTTTAATTATCTCTCTTTTAAAATGTGTAAAATAATGTATCGTATCATCAACTACTATCCCGATAGCTATTGCTGCTATTATGGATGTGCCTGTACTGAGATTGAAAAAGAAACCCATGATGCCGAAAACAAATGCAATCGGGAAGATATTAGGCAGTATACTTACCAGACCCCCTTTAAAACCAAATAATACAATCATAAATATCAATATAATTATAAATGCCAATGCCATACTTTGTATCTGTGTGGATACAATATTTTTAGAATGCTCTGATACCAGCTGTTCGAAACCGGTTAAATCATATTTTATATTTTTAAAATTATTATCTAAATATGTTTTTATGCCGGATATTAAGTCGTTTCTTTCATCAGTCGACATTTGCTTCATTCTCATAGAAATCCTTGTTGTATCATAGTTTTGTGTAATATATTGTGGCGTTTCATCCCCTCCTGACATTTCATAGAGAAGCATACTCTGGGCTACAGCGTTATGGGTCCGAGGTATTGTATAATATTCATCTTTATCTCCGTTTAGAGCCCTGTATATTAATTTTAAAAAATCAACGACCGAATATGATGCACTGACATTAGGGTGTTTATGAAAAGTATTTTGAAAATCATTAATTTTATTTAATATTTCAGGATCCTTAAATGTGTCTTCATGCCCATATAAAACTATATCGATGTTTGCTATGCCGACTAAATTTTTATCCATAAACTCCGCATCTTTTCTTAATTGAGTGCTTTTTTTAAGATATTTTATCAAAGACCCCTCTACCTTTATCCGGCTTACACCTATTAGCATTAAACATACAACAATAAAACATGCAATTAGTATGGTTTTAGGATATTTAAGATTTAAAGAAGCTATTTTTGATAATAGGTTTTCCATTTTTATTAATATTAAGTTCTTTTTATTATTTGTGTTTATATTCATGAACTTCATGCTTACCGGTATTATTATCATTGATATTAAAAAAGAACTCATGATGCCGAATGCACAAAAAAGCCCCATATGTTTAATACCGGAAACTTTACTGACAACTAAAGATGCAAAACCTATCGCCGTTGTTATTGCTGTAAAAAAGCATGGTATTCCGGCTTTCTGGAATGTATTTGTGATTGCTTCATTTTTATCTTTTGTATTTTTAAATGTTAAGATATATTGATTAATAAGATGAATGGATGTTGCAATTCCTATTACGGTTATTAATGGAAATATGGTTGTAGAAATAGGGGTAATCGGGCTGTTAAGAAATCCTTTTAATCCGATTGTCCAGATTAAGGCAATTATTACTGAAACCATTGGAAAAATTATCGTAAGTATTTTACGATAAAGTATAAATAATATAATCACACCGATTATTAAGCATAGAGGAAAAAAAATAGCTATGTCATTACCCATCATTATATTAACTTCCGTATCAGTGACAGTATCGCCTCCGATATGAAATACTCTTCCTGTTTTTATAGATTCATTTTTAAGAATACTTTTTATGTTTGATATAACTTCATTTGTTATTCTTTCAGACTCATTACTATTTTCTATATTTGATACTTCTATTGCAATTGATATGGTTTTATAATCATCCGATATCAAATTGCCTTTTATAAAGGGATTAAAATCTATCCTTTTTTTTATAAAATTAATTTCATCATTATTCTGCGGGTATTCTTCTATTAAAGGATTTATATCCATACCATATTCAGATCCTTTTATATCATCAACATTTGTTATACTTGTTACTTCTTCTATATTTGGTATTTCTTCAAATTTATTAACAAGGTAATTAAGATAGGTTAATTCTTCCTGGTTAAAAATATTATCTGAATCATAAGCGATTATAATTAATTCATCTATATTGAAAATGTCCTGATACTCATTATAGATTTTTAAGCTTCTGTCATTCTTGCTAAACCAAGTGTCTTCATTTTCTTCCATTTTTAATTTTTTGATATTTAATCCAAAAAAGACTGTTATTATTAATAAAATAATAAATAAAGGAATCCAAAATTTTAAAATAAATTTTCCAAAGATTTTCATCATATTTCTCCATATAATAAATTATGAATATGAGCTCAGGTTCACAATCATAATTTATTATATGAACTATAGTTCATTTTGTCAATAAAAATATGAAAAAAAGTTCATAATTTATTTGACAAAAAACTAAAGTGGTTATATTATTAAATATCAGAAAAACTAATATAGATTATTTATATATTTGGAAAGCGTTTATGGATGAAATAAATAATATTAGAGAGCCTCAGCAGCAGAGAGCCATAGAAACTAAAGAAAAATTAAAAAAAGCTGCCTTAAAAATGTTCAGTAAAAAGGGATATCACAAAACAAATTCAAAAGATATAGCAAAAGAGGCCGGTGTTGCAGTAGGCAGTTTTTATGCTTATTATAAGGATAAAAAAGAACTCTTTATAGATATACTTGAGGAGCATTTTAGATTTCAAGATGAATTAATTATTGAAAAAGCAAATGAAATAAAAGCAAGTGGTAATTTCAGTATTGAGAAAAAAAAGGAATTTTTAAGATTTATAGTTAAAAACATTTTTGATGTTCATGATATGTCGCCTGAATTTCATAGAGAAACATCTGCTTTAATATACTCTGACCCTGATGTAAAAAAAATAAAAGATACACATGAAAAAAATGGGTATGAGTATTCTGAAAAATTATTAAATTTATTTAAGGATAATTTAAAGGTCAAAGATGTTAAAATTGCCTCATTTTTAATATGCAGAGTAGTTGAGGATATTGTTCATTCTATTAAATTTGATGATGCTCCTATAAAAGGAGATAAATTATTGGATGAATTGGTTGAGATGATTTATAAATATCTTTTTTTATAAATTAATTATATATTTATAAAAAATAATTTAATATTTTTTTAATTTATGATATAGAGATTCATAATCTAATCATTAATCAGGTCTTTAATTTGTCGGAAAATGAAGATATTTTAATAAAAAAAAGCTTAAAATACTCAGTACTTGACGGTTTTTTTTACTCTATAAAACTGGGATTTGGAGAATCATTTTTTCTTGCATATTTAACTTTTTTTAAGGCAAGCAATATTGAATTAGGACTTGCAGGGAGTCTGCCTCAGGCTCTGGGATCCCTATCACAATTATTTTCAGGTTTTTTTCTTAAAGTATTTAAATCAAGAAAAATAACTGTATGCATAAATGTTTTATTTGAGAATTTAATGTTTATTCCCATGATTCTTACTTTTTTTATGGGAAATTTTAAAGCCGTATATTTTATTATTTTTTTATCATTGTACTGGATTTTTGGCATGATACTAGGTCCCTCATGGAGCAGCTGGATGGGAGATTTAGTACATGAAAACATGAAAGGAAAATATTTTGGTGCCCGCAATAGGCTTAACGGTTTTGCCGCATTCTTTTCATTTGTTATTGCAGGTTTAATCTTATATTTTTTTAATAATACAGATAATCAATATATTGGTTATGTTATTATTTTTATAATTGCATTTATATCCAGATTTATTTCATTAATTTTTTTAACAAAAAAATATGAACCTAAATACCAGTATAAAATAGAATCCAGACTTAATATTAAAGATTTTATATCAAATGCAAAAATTACTAATTTCGGCATTTTATCACTATATATATGCCTGATGAATTTTTCTGTTATGATGTCTTCTTCATTTTTTACACCTTATATGTTAAAAGATTTAAAATTTAGTTATTTGATTTATACTATTGTACTTGCGAGCTCAATGGTATTTAAAAATATTTTTATGCCCCTTTGGGGCAGAATTATTGATAAATATGGTACTAAGATAATACTTAGTATTACAGGATTCTTATTGCCTATAATACCTGTTTTATGGCTTTTATCTGATAAGGTGATATTTATTATTCTTTTTCAAATTTATTCAGGTATTGTCTGGGCAGGTTTTGAGCTTTCATCTTTTAATTTTATATTTGATGCCACAACTTCTAAAAACAGGATAAATTGTATTTCGGTTCATAATATATTTAACGGCTTGTCGATTCTTCTCGGTGGAATAATAGGCGGTTTAATAGTAAAATTTAATGACATTTTCTGGTCAAAATATTTATTTATTTTTTTAGTAAGCGGTATATTAAGATTAATAGTATCAATTATATTTGTACCCAGGTTGAAAGAGGTCAGGGAGGTAGAAAAAATCTCATACAAAGATTTATTTTTAAGAATAATTTCAACAATGGTAACCAAGGGAGTTATTTATAATCCTATATTATTTAGAAAAAGAAATAAACATAAGTTATAAAATCATATATTATTATATTGAAAATTATTATTGACTTAAATTTATATATTATTTATTCTGTTTTAAGGTTATCTCAGAACTTTAATAAGTGTAAATTTTAAACCACTAAGACCCAAAGACCCAAAGACACAAATAGGAAATTTAATAAAAATGTTTTTTATGTCTTAGTATCTTTGTGAGTGCATTCATTAAAATATTTTTTATTTTTGAGGTGAATACAATTACGAAAAATATGGATGTACTTATAGTGAAATCTTTCATTATTTATGTAAAAGAAATAGTTTTATAACAACCTAATTTAGTATCAAAAGGAGACTCTTCATGAATAGAAAAATAATTATTATTCCGCTTCTTTTAATAAGTATATTAATTATTTTATTGGTTTTTATATCATTATTTATAATCGATTTTAAAAAATTTAAAAATGATCTTATCACGATGCAGATAAATAATGTTGACTTAAATAAAGTTAAAGACGGTAATTATGAGGGTTATCTGGATAAAAAATATATTACGGCAAAAGTAAATGTTAAGGTCAAGAAGCATAAAATAGTTGCTATTGATATTTTAGAACATAAACATGGGCCTAATAAAAAATATGGTGCAGACTCAATTGTTGATAAAATTATAAGTAAACAATCCCTTGATGTTGATGCTGTATCCGGTGCAACAGGAAGCAGTAAGGTTATTAGAAAAGCAGTTGAAATTGCATTAAATAAAGGTTTATGATTTTTATTATCTTATTGTAATCTCTGTTCTTCCGAATTTTATTACATCATCTTTATTTAATTTAATATATTTATCTTCCGGTATTCTTTCATTATTTACATATGTACCGTTTGTACTGTTTAAGTCTTTTATAAAATAAGCATCTTTAATTTTCTGTATTAATGCATGTTTCCTGGATACAAGCTTATCATCAAGCACAATATTATTACCTTTCTCCCTGCCGACGGTTATTGTACCTATTATAGGCATTATTTTACCCTGATATGATAACTCGTGAGTTTCCTGCCTTTTATAGTTTTCTAATCTTTGACCTAATAAGCTGTCTGATATGATGGTTTTAGTATCCATAATATTCCCCTCCTTCTAGCTTAATAATATTTTATTATATTTACGGTAAAATTGCATTAAATTTGATATAAAATTATATTTTATTTACTTTTATATAATATATTATAATATAAAAAAAATAAATTTGTTAAATATTTTTTTAAATTAATTAAATAATTTAAAATTTTTACTGAAATAATCTATTCTTTGTTTTTTGTATTCTTTTTCGCTGAATAATATTAAAAAATTATTTATTGAAAATTTTGTTTTTAAATAATCGATTATTTTTAAACAGGATGTCTCGTTATTCCCGTGAATCATTGTATATAAATTATAATGCCAGTCATCATATGATTTTCTCTTGTAGCAATGACTCACTTCATCATATTTTGCAGCTTCAAGCCCGAATGATTCTACAGTATCAGGCGGAATATCCCATACAACCATAGCATTATTATTAAATCCGATATTCTGGTATTTAATTATAGCAGAAAATCTTGTAATTATTTTTTCATTTTTTAATTGATATATAAATGACATTATGTCTGATTCTAGAAGATCATATTTTTTTGCCATATCTTCAAATGGTGCAGCTGATATTATTAAATCATTATTAAGACATGCCATTAAATCATTTTTTAATGATTCATTTATTATTTTATATGATGTATAATCATGATTAAATTTACAATCTTTATAATCCCTGTCTGAAAGCTTGAAAAAAACTTTTCTTTTAAACATTTTTTTATTTGGGAATGAATAAAACCTTGTGATTTTATATTTATCCGCCATTTTTTTTATCTGGCTGTCAAGGTCAATATCCTGAGGAGCAGCTATTGTAAACCATAAATTTAATTTGTTTGATCTCTTATAACAATGACTGACTCCCGGGTGAGTGCATACATATTTTGCAGTGTCATCAATTTTGTCTTTGCTGACCTCAAAAGCAGCCAATGTGCTTGTAAACCCCAGTTTTTTTGTATTGTAAATAGCACTGATTTGCCTTATAATATTTTCGGCTTTCAATTTTTTAATTAAATCAATAACAGTATTCTCATCAGTATTTAAAATTTTGCCTATTTCTTCAAAAGGTCCTGGTGTTATGGGAAAATCAATTTGTATTAAATCAATAAGCTGTTTTTCGATTAATGTAAGATTATTATTCATAGCTGTTTTTTATTTCCTTACCAGGCTCGTAATTACAAAAAGGCTCTTCATCTAAATAATCACCTTTTATGGTATATGCTCTTGCCCTGCATCCTCCGCAGTAATTATAATATTCACATATACCGCATTTACCTTTATAATTTTTTTTGTTCCTGATATTTAAAAATACATCCGATGATTCCCAAATTTTATTAAAATCATAATTTGATTTCCGTAAATCACCGCATTTTATATCAAGAAATCCGCATACCTGTACAGTTCCTGTATGAGATATAAATGCGAATGCCTGGCCGCCTATACAGCCTTTTGCATTTGCATCCCTTCCGTGTGTTTCAGGATTTATTGTAATCCCTTTTTTATTTTCCTGCTGCCGTAAAATCCTGTAATAATGAGGGGCGCAGGTCGGTTTAAACTCAATGCTTGTTTTATCCTTTTGTTCATAAATCCAGTTTAATGTTTTTTCGTATTCTCCTGGCGACAACTCCATATTAATCATTTCTTTTGCTCTTCCTGTAGGTACAAGTAAAAAGGGATGAAAAGCATAGGCTTTTTTTTTAACTGCCAGATTTAAAATACCGGGAAGCTCATGAAGATTATGTTTTGTTATTGTTGTATTAATTTGAAAGGGCATTTTATGTTTTTGTGCAAGTTGGATGCTTTCCATTATGGATGAGAATGATCCATCGACTCCTCTAAAATCATCGTGGCTTTCTGCATTCTTACCGTCAATACTGAAACTGATTTTTTTAATACCGGCATCTTTCATTTTAATAAAATCATCATCTTTAAGATTATAACCGCATGATGCCAGTACCATACTAAATCCTTTTTTTGTACCATATGATGCAATTTGATATATACCGTCATATAATAACGGATCCCCTCCCGTTAATATTATTAATGGTGTATATTGTATTGAAATATTATCTATTGTTTTTTTTATTTCATCAACTGATAATTCCCCCGTAAAATTTTTATTTAAAGCAGAGGCTCTGCAATGTCTGCATTTTAAATTGCATTTCCTTGTGATCTCCCATGCAATTAATCTTGGCGTAAATTTTTGTTTATTACAGTCTGTTAACATGATTAACCTTTTTTATCTAATTTCTTCATCCGTCAAATAGCATGCAGGATCGTTACCCCATAAGTCGCCGGTGATGCTTTGGGCTCTTACTCTTGAGTTGCCTCCGCATATTGCAAGCCATCTGCACTCTGCACATCTTCCTTTAATATATTGAGCTTTATTTTTTAGTCTTTTCATAACCGGATCCGACAGATCCGACCAGATTTCTCCGAATGTTCTTTTTTTAATATTGCCGAATGAATAATTTCTCCAAAATTGATTTGCATAAACTTCACCATCCCAGCTGATGCAGCCTATACCGACTCCGGTGTTGTTGCCTTTATTGTATTGAAGCAGTTTTAAAACTTCATCTTTACCGGGATGGTTTTCTTTAAGCATTCTTAGATAGAGATATGCGCCGTCGCAATGATTATCAACAGTCAGGACTTCTTTTTTTAATCCTTTTTTAAAAAGCTCATCTGTTTTATTTATGATCGTATCAACCGCATTCCTGGTCTCTTCATGCGTGAGAATGCTGTTTACTAATTCTTTTCCCCTGCCTGTATAAACAAGATGATAAAAGCATATACGGGGTATATTCATTTTTTCAATAAGATTAAAAATATCCGGTATTTCCTTGTGATTCCATTTATTTATTGTAAATCTTATGCCTACCTTAATATCTGCCTCAATGCAGTTTTTTATTCCCAATATTGCTTTATCAAAGGCACCCTTGATTCCCCTGAAACGGTCATTTGTTTTTGTTAATCCGTCAAGGCTTATCCCCATATATGAAAGATTATATTTTTTTAATTTTGCTGTTGTATCTTTTGTTAACAATGTGCCGTTTGTGGATAATACTGCCCGCAGGTTTTTATTTACGGCATAATCAATAAGCTCAAAGATATCTTTTCTTAAAAGGGGCTCGCCTCCTGAAAACAATAATACCGGGCAGCCGAAATCCGATATATCATCGATCATTTTTTTTGCTTCTTCTGTTGATAATTCATAAGGATCATAATTACTATCAGAATGAGAATAGCAGTGTATGCATTTAAGATTGCATTTTTTTGTACAGTTCCAGACTATTACCGGTTTTTTATCTTCAGAAAATTGCAGTAAATGTGATGGTAAATCTTTGGACTTTCTGCCGTATCTTAATACATCAGAAGATTCTATTGACCCGCAGTATAATTTTGATATTCCAACCATAATGTTTAGTATTGATTAACCGCAAAGAACACGAAGAACATGAAGTAATATATTATATTAATAAGATAAAATTTTATTATTTTATGCACTTTGCAGGTTATTTTACCTAATATTAAAATATTGTATTCCAAAAATTCCTTTAATCATAAACTTATATAAGTATATATGTCAAATAATTTTAATAAAAAAATTATATCTTTAACACATTATTTTATGTTTATTTGTTATAAATATATTTTATAAAGAAAGAATAAGATATAATTTTATCTTAATTAATCAAGTATATATTTTTTATTTCATTATTTTATCATTAATAAAATCAATTTGAGCTTTTCGTGAAATTTTACCGTTATAAGGGATTACTTCCCAGGTCTGCCACATTTTAATAGTTTGACCCGGTTTTATTAATTTATAAGGGCTATGACATTCCAACTCCAATAATTCATTCTTAGGATTTTTATTTGTTGCAATATAAATTTCAACCAATGATTGGCCCGGGCATATTGATTTTGAGTCATATAATTCGAATCGGAATGTTACTGCATATTTATTATTAAAGCCGACCATAAAAGGTTTTTCAGGATAGATAAATGCTTTACTGTCTTTTTTATACTTATTTATGATGTTTTTATCTCTTTTAAACGAAAAAAAACCCATTGAAGTATCATAAGGCACAAAACCATACTTTGTTTTATTTATTGTCTCTACATTAATTTTACTGTTTTTGCCTAAAGGGACATAACATGTTGTATCCACAGGTACCCGTGTATTAAACCACAAATCCCATTTTATATCCGTTTGGCGGATATTTTTAGCAGTAACATTTATATGAACAATACCTTTTTTATCAATAGATATTTCCTTTGCAAGCTGTAATCCTGATATGGGGCTTTCAGGTCCGAGTAGTTTTATATAATCATTTTTTTGATTAATTATATTAAATTTACCGTATTCAAGCCAGGGATCAGGCGGCCATAATGCTTTATTATTTAACCGTTTTTTATTAATTGTTTGTTGAGTCCACCATTCAGCTTGCGGCCCAACCCATACTATATGCCCTAAATATGCTTTACCTTTTAAAAACGGGGATGGTTTTTCTTTATAATTCCACAGTTTGCTGTTTGATAATATTAAATTTTTACAGTCATGATATGTTAACAGTACAATTCGTCCGCCTGCTTCAGGCAATATGCCTATTTTAACTCCATTATTTTCTATATATTTGACAGCATCGGGTATTTTATTAAAACAGGAAATTAAACAAATTATTAATAATAATTTATTTATAATAGTATAAAAAGTACATATCTTTTTATTATTTTTTATATTCATATCAGACTATTTTATTAACTCCTTTAAAATATTAAATTTTGTATTGTTTATAATTAGTTCTTCAGTTTTATCTTTTGAGATATTTTCAGCATTTTTAATTTCAGTGAATGCAAGTTCGGTTAAGTTTTCCCGTAAAAGTGTCTCTGCAAATTTTATGTGAAATTTTATTAATAGATCATCGGTAATTGAAGAATCAATTGTATTATTTTTCATGGCTAAATTTATAGATTTTTTAAAACCATCGGTATTATTTAAAATCATTTTTTTATAGAAATCATTTTTAGTTTTTGCCCGTGATCTTGATGATGAACCTGATGAGTTTTGCGGGATTCTATATAATCCCGGTATTTCCGGGGAATATACAAATTTCCCTCCGGCTGCTGAGTATCTCATCCATGTATGTGCATCCTCAGATATGCTTTCTTCCGGGAAAGGATTATTATATGCCAAATCGGTTTTTACGGAAGTAACAGACGTTAGATTGATATATCCGGTTTTTGTACCAATATCTATCCATAGGTTTTTTCCCTGCGGCGGGTTATTCTCATGAGCTTCCAAAATCTCTAATACGGAAGGTGTAACCTTGTCCTTTGATACATATTGATTTTTTTCATCAATAATTTTAAATGTAGAATAAACAACATTAGCTTCTGCATCTTCGATAAAAATTTTTCTTGTAACTTCAAGCCTTTTTTCATGAGAAATATCATCTGCATCATTAAATAAAATAAAAGGGTATTTGTTTTTGAAGGCATAATTTACACCTATATTTCTGGATTTTCCGGCACCTTCATTTTTCTCTTTGTATATTATTTTTATTTTGTCAAAATATTTTTTTTCCAATGATTTTAAAAAATTCAATGCTTTATGAGATGTAGAACAATCATCAATAATAAGTATATGCCATCTTTTATCTGTTTGGTTAAAAATATTTTTTAGAGTATCAATAATATACAATTTATTATCTTCATCCTTTCTTGTATAGTGAGGAATAATGAAGATTGCATTTTTATTTTTTATTTCATTTGAATCTAAATTTTTAATAAAACGCTCCTTAAATTAAAAATATAATGATTTTTTATCTATTTATTATTATGGATATCAATATTGATATTCATAACCTTTTTTTCTATCTTCATTATTAATATGACAATCATCCCAATAAGTATTTTGTTCATTATTAAATTTTACTTTTATTGTTTGATCCTTAGAATAACGTTTTATTATGCTGAGGGGAGTAAAAATAAAATAATATAGAAATAACAGGATTATTAAAGATATTAAATAACTTAAACCATACATCATATATGAAAAAACAATATAGATTGGTTTAAATATTACAGGGATCAATAATCCTAATAATAAAATTAATGGTATAAATGCATAAAATAAATAAAAATACTCATTACTTTTAATTAATTGAACGGTGCCAATTATTAAAAAGCCGAAACATAATCCGAAAGCGAATTTTCTCCATTCTTTTTTGTTTTTAAATTTTGATTTATCCAACATATTTTATTCCTTAATCTAAAGTAAATTTTTCTTTCCAATTTATATCATCATTAAATTGAGGCTGATTGTTTTTATTTATAATAAAATTACCCAGTACTAAGTAATCCATTTCGGTTCTCATAAAACATTTATATGCATCAATTGGGCTTTCTACTATAGGTTCACCTCTGACATTAAATGATGTATTAATAATAACAGGACAGCCTGTAATATTATTAAATGCCTGGATCAATTTATAAAACTTTGGATTGGTATCTTCATGAACTGTTTGTAATCTTGCCGAGTAATCAACATGTGTAACAGCAGGGATTATAGAACGTGCAATATTGAGTTTTTCAATGCCAAATAATTTATTATGTTTGTCTGACATTTTAAATTGATGCTTTTTTTTGACATCGCAGACAAATAGCATGTAGGGGCTTGTTTTATCAATTTCAAAAAATTCCGATACTTTACTATTTAAAACAGCAGGAGCAAAAGGTCTAAAAGACTCACGAAATTTAATCTTTAAATTTAATTTTTTCTGCATAATTGAAGATCTTGCATCAGCTATTATACTTCTATTACCTAATGCTCTGGGGCCAAACTCCATTTTCCCTTGAAACCATCCTATTACAAATCCCCCTTTTAATAACTCAGCAACCTTATTAAATAATGTATCATCAGTTGTCTCTATAAAAGGAATATTGTGATCCGTCAAAAATTTCCTTATATGCTCATTAGAATATTCTGTTCCTAAATATGATCCTTCTTGATTATCTGTATTTTTAACTATATTTCGTTTATTATCCAGATATTCATACCAAACAGATAATGCTGCACCTAATGCCCCGCCGGCATCACCGCTTGCAGGTTGTACCCATATATCCTTAAAGATTTTTTCTCTTAATATTTTTCCGTTTGCTACACAATTAAGGGCAACACCGCCAGCTAAACATAAATAGTTAAATCCTGTTATTGTCTTTGCATATTTTGCTATTTTTAACATAACAATTTCAATAACATCCTGTATTGACCGGGCTAAATCCATTTCTCTTTGAGTTATTTGAGATTCATTTTTTCTTGGTTTTCCAAATATTTTATCAAAATATTTACTGGTCATTTTTAACCCTGTGGCAAAATCGAAAAATTTCATATTCAATCTATATGAACCGTCATCTTTTATATCGATTATATTATCCAGTATAAATTGAACATACTTAGGATTGCCGTATGGAGCAAGTCCCATGAGTTTATATTCACCGGAATTAACTTTAAATCCGGAATGATATGTAAAAGCAGAATATAAAAGTCCTAATGAATGAGGGAAATTAATCTCTTTAATTATGTTTATCTTATTATTTTCACCGCATGCAATTGTTGTTGTAGACCATTCTCCTACTCCATCAACTGTTATTATTGCTGATTTATCAAATGGTGACGGATAAAAAGCACTTGCCGCATGAGATCTGTGATGACTGGAAAATAGTATCTTTCCTTTAAATCCTTTAAAGTGTGTTAAAATAAATTGTTTTATCCACAATTTATCTTTTATCCATATTGGCATAGCCTTTTGAAATGATTTAAATCCAAAAGGAGCAAAACTTAAATATGTATCAAGTAACCTTTCAAATTTTATAAAAGGCTTTTCGTAAAAGATGATATAATCAATATCTTCATTCTTTAAATTTTCTTTTTTAAGGCAAAAAGAAATTGCATTAATAGGAAAATCAGGATCATGTTTTTTTCGGGTAAACCTTTCTTCCTGTACTGCCGATATAATCTTACCGTCATTTATTAATGCAGCAGCACTATCATGGAAAAAAGCAGAAATTCCTAAAATATTCATATATTTTCCTTTTCAATTATAATCAGCATATTGCTAATTTAATATTTTATTTAAGGTATTTTTTTGTTATATATTCAGCAATTTTTTCATTTAATTGAGGAGTTGAATGTCCGTCATGCTTAATATTCCAAATTTGTACTCCATGTATTTTTTCTTTAAATATATCATAATGGATATTTTTTTTCTTAAACTGTCTTATTACCTCTTCTGTAATATAATCAGCATTCTTTTCTCCCCAATTCCTAAAAAGAACCACAAATTCAATTTCAGGATATTTTTGTTTTAATAATTTTTCTGATTCTTTTATAATATCTGTGTATAGCTCTATATCTTCATTTAAGTTTTTTTTATCGAAAATAGCCCTGTTTGAATATTTAATTTTATCAAATAAATTACTGAACAGATTGGTTATAAAGTGTATTACAGGCGAAATTATTTTTATTACTGTAGGGGAATTTATATATTTTTTTTTGTTGTGATTTTCTATATATTCATAAATAGTGCCGTAAAAAATCAAATTCCCATTATTATCTTTTATAATCTTTGGGCCGCCTCTCATCCAGTGTGCAGTGCCCGAGATCCTATTTACATGATCAGATATACTCATGAAAAACGCATTAGCAGGTTTATATTTTTTATCATTATTTTTTTCTGTTATTCCTTTTTTAATTTGCATTAACATTTGTTGAGCTCCATATCCCGGAAAACCGAAATTTAATATTTTATAATTATTATTTTCCTTTATGCCTACTTGATAAGGATATGTTTCGTTATCCTGTATTCCTGTCCCAAAGGTCATCGAACAGCCGAAAAATAAAATACTTTTCCTGCAATTTTCATTACATGGAGGAGAAATACGTAAGCCGTTATTATCAAATGTATAAACAGCATTGTAGATAACATTTTTACCGAAATATTTTTTATGATTTATTGTTATGCCCGGCACAGGAAGCCATCCATAATATTCATTTGGATTACAGCAAAAATTATATCTGTTTTTTAAATTAAAGCTATTTGTAAAATGTTCTTTTGTATAATAGTATGTTTTATATTCTTGATAAAATGATAAAGATGTAAGAAGCATTATTAGAATGCCTATATTAAAGAAAATAATTATTATAAAATCTTTTTTTGATTTAATCAGTAAGAATATTATAAAAATAAACCATATAAACAAAAATAATGTCAGTGAATACTTTACTGCAACCAATGATAATATTATTACTATGATTAAAATTATGCTGTTTATGATAATTTTTATTTGTTTTTTCATAATCTACTAATCCTATATTATTTTTTTGTTTTTACTTTTATTGTTATAATTTGTTTTCTATCATTGATTTCTTCTATTTTGATAAATATAATCCCAATTAAAACAGTAATTAATAATCCTGAAACTAATATACCTGCAAGTATCAGATTCTTTTTTTTCATAAACCGTTTAATCCTTATTTTATTAAAATAATGTATAAATAAATGGAGCAATAACAGAAGCATCCGAGATAAATATTAATATACCGATTATTATTAAAATAATTATTAATGGTGGCAGCCACCATTTTTTCCTTTTCATCATAAAAATAAATAATTCTTTTAAAATAGCTAAGTATTTCATTTTAAACCTCCATAATTTTTTTTAATTATAAAAATAATTTTTATATGTAATAGCATATAATTAAATATTGTATTACTGATTATCCAAATCAATATCTAATAATTTATTAATTTTTTTTATAAGGGCATTTTTAAATTTATTATTTCTTTCTTTTAATTCTGATTCTTTTTTTTCAATGTTATTTTTATTTACTTCTTCTTGTGAACTGAAATAAAATTTTATTTTTGGTTCTGTTCCTGATGGTCTAACTGTAATTTTAGAATTGTTTTCCAGATAGAATTGTATTATATCAGCTGATGGTAAATCACTAATTTTTTCTATTGTACTTTCCTGTATATTTTTAATTAATGATGTTTTATAATCATATATTTTATTAATTTTATAATCATCTATTTCTTGCAATGATTCATTTCTCAGTGTATTCATAATTTTAACTATCAGTTTTTCACCATCTTTTCCACTTAAGGTATATGAAAAAACTTCTTCTGAGAATAAACCATATTTTATATATATTTCATTTATAAAATCTGTAAATGTTAAATTTTTTGATGAAAGCCATTCTGCTATTTCTGCAAAATAACAACATGCTCCTATACCATCTTTATCACGGCATAAATTATTTGTAAGATAACCATATCCTTCTTCACATCCAAATAAAAATATTTTACTTCCAGTCTCTTCATACTGATTTATTTTTGAAGCTATCCATTTAAAACCTATTAATACATCTATTAATTCACACCCAAAACTTTCAGCAATTTTTTTTAAAAGATCAGTTGTGACTATTGTTTTTATAATAATTCCATTCTTTGGCAGTATTTTATTTTCTTTCATTCGCTGTAGGATATAATAACCTAATATAACAGCTATTTGATTTCCGTTAAGTAAAACATATTCTCCATTTTTATTTTTTATGCCTGCACCCATTCTATCAGCGTCGGGATCATTTGCAATAATAATGTCTGCTTTTTTCTCTTTTGCCAGTTTAATCGATTCGTCAAATGATTCTTTTTCTTCCGGATTTGGGTACTTAACAGTAGGAAAATTTCCATCCGGTACAATTTGTTTTTTATTAATATATATATTGTCAAATCCAAAATGATTTAATATTTTTGGAATTATTTTATAGCCTGTTCCATGAAGAGGAGTGTATATAATTTTTATTGTCTTTTTTTTATTTATGTTAAATAGCCCCGGATAATTTAATTTTACCATATATTCATTAACGATTTCATCGCCAATAAATTTAATCGAGCCCTTATTTACTCCAAGATAAAAATCTATTTTTTTAATTTCATTAATTGTATCAATTTTATCGATTTCCTGACAAATTTCTTTCTGCTTCGGATTAGTAAGCTGTGCACCGTCTTGCCAGTATAATTTATAACCATTGTATTCTGCCGGATTATGACTAGCAGTAATAACAACTCCGCCGATTGTATTCAATGTTCTAATAGCAAAGGAAGCTATAGGCACCGGGGTAATATCATTAAAATAATAAACCTTTATACCGTTTCCTGCAAATATAGATGCAGTTTCTTTTGCGAATTCTAATGACATATTCCTAGAATCACGGGCAATAACAATTCCTTTTGATTGTAATTTATTTAATATTATATAATTTGCAACTCCCTGTGTAACTATGCCGATTGTATATATATTCATTCTATTTGTTCCGGCACCAATAATTCCGCGTATTCCGCCTGTACCAAAATGTAATTTAGTATAAAATCTATCCTCTAGTTCTTTATAATTTTTTTCCTTAATTAATTGCTTTATTTGATTAATATTGTCTGTATTATATGGAGGATTTATCCATTCATCAATTGCTTTATTTATTAATGCATTCATTTCAGTACCCTTACTAGGATATAATATTTAATAATTTCATTTTTTTTCATGTTCAATCCATTTGATAATTTTATCAATATTAAACTCTTTCATTCCTTTATCAAAAAGAATATCAGCTTTATAATATGATTCAGGCAATGATGAAGATAATATATACGGAATAGCTATACAATGCATTTGAATTATTTTTGCTGCTTCTATGCCATAAGAAGAATCCTCAAATACAAGACAATTTTCAGGTGAAATTTTTAATCTATTTGCAACTTCTAAAAAAACATCGGGTTCTGGTTTTCCTTTTGCGACTTCTTCAACTGATACTATTGCATCAAAATATTTTAACATATTACAATTGTTTAATATTTTGTAAAGTATAATCGGTGATGAACCTGATGCAACAGCTAATAAATAGTTTTTTCCTTTTAACATTTTTACTAATTTTTTCATTTTTGGATATATCAATGTATTATTCTGGGCATATTCTAAATAGTATTGATTTTTTTTATCAAGAAGTACTTTTATAGAGTCATTAATTTTATATTTATTTTTAATTTCAGTCATCATATCCAAAGAACTGCCGCCGATAAATTTTTGCTTCATTTTTTTAGTAAAAATAATTTCATATTCTAAAAGAAGCTTTTTATCTGCAATATACCAATTAGGTTCCGTGTCGGCTAATGTCCCGTCAAAGTCAAATATTACTGCTTTTATTTTATTGCATGGATAAGGTTTTAATTTAATCAATATTTACCTCACTTAATTATGTATATTTTCATATGAAAAATTATAATTACTTGCTTCTTTTAAAAATATATTTATTTCTTTATTTATTTTATTTAACAACTTATGATGCCCATTTGCTAAAAGCCTTTCATATAGTTTATTTATCATCCAATATCTCTGTTTAATAGCTTCTTCATATAAAATTTTTGGTTTATCAGTTTGGATTAGTTCAGTTTTAGATAAACATGATAATTTATAAGTAAAATTAATTTGATAAATTTTCATGTCTTCTAAAGTTTCTTTTAAATATACATATTCATCATTTAATACACGAGTATCAAATCTTACAAACCATTTTAAGCAGTTGTATAAAGGATATTCTATTTTTCTATATTTATTAATATAATCAACTATGATTTTGATTTCTAAGTGTTCATAATTGATAATTTTGTATGTTAATGTTTTAAGATCATTTTTATTATTAATTAATTTTTTATTTAATTTTATTTGATGGTTTTTTATTAGTTTACAGTATGGAATAGAAGGATATATAAGCATTTGGTTTAAGGGAGTACTTAAATATTTAATTATATTATTTTTTTGTATAAACTTTAAATTATCTTTCAATTCATTTAATGTTAATAGGGGTTCAAATATCAACCAGCCGATATGTATATCAAATTTTAATTCTTCACAAATTTTTATTGCATATTCAGCTTCTTTAAGGGTTATGCCTTTACTATATCTTTTTAATTGTGATAATGATCCTGATTCGAGTCCAAGGTATATTGTATGTAAACCGACTTCTTTCAGTAATAATATAGTATTAATTCTCTCGATTCTTTTTTCCCTGGTGTCGTTTTCATTGTATATATCATTAACTCTGGCATTAATATAAAAATTTATTTTTACTTTTTCTTTTATCAAAGTACTGGCTAATTTTCTTATAGAATAATTATTGCCGAAAAATTCCTCATCAGTTAATATTATTTTATTTATACCTAATTTATTAGAAATGTATTTGAACTCTTTAACAATCATATGGATTGGTTTTTTTCGCCATCTTCTAAATCCCCAGTAAGCATATGTAGAACAAAAGGAGCAGTGACCCCAGGGACAACCTCTGGATGTTTCTACCCACAAAGTGCCTCCCATATCTACATATTTTTTTGCTTTAGAATAATCAATATCTCCTAATAAGCTTAAGTCATTCAATAATTCTCTTTTAGTTTGAATAATTTTTGAATTTTGTAGATATTTTAAATTGGGTATAGATGATAGATTACATTTGCCTTGTAAATAATCTACTAATCCGCCTAATGCCTGTTCTCCTTCTCCAATTACACATATGGCATCATTATATTTTTCTAATAATACTTCCGGGGCAAAGGTTGCTATATTTTTTCCAAAAACAAGTAAGGGCTTATCTTGTTTTTTAATAAGAGTATTATAATTATTTAAAAAACTATTACAAAGCTCAAAAGATCTTAGCATTAATGAGATGCCTAAAATATCAGGTTTAAATGAAACGGTAAATTGTAAAATGTCATCTAATTTATCAATTTGAATATCTTTTATTTCAACTATACATTTGTCTTTATAGTTTTTATATAAATAGCTTTTTAAAGTATAAAGTCCTATAGGAAAATCATAAGAATTAATTTCAGAATTCACAAAGTTTATTAATAATATCTTGATATTTTTATTTTTGCTCATAATACCTCTTATTTAAAAATTTAATTTTTATTATTTTCATAAATATTATATTTTTTTACTAACTCCTGTAATGTGTTAAAAATTTGAATGCTTCTATTTTTAATTATATTTAGCTTGGATATTAATTTTTTTAAAAAGGATTCATATCCTCTCTCATTTATATTTCTAGACTCTAAATATAAGTGAAATAAATCTTCAATTGTTAATTGAATATCTTGAATTATTTCATCAGACAAAAAATAAATTTTATTTGCATTTACTAAGAAGTTTCTTAAACGGGCAAAAGCTTCACTCCATTTGAATAATATCTCTGTAATAGCTGATATTATAATTTTAAAATTTGATAAAACATTTGATTCTTTTTCTAATATTTCTATTAGATTGAAAATTGCATTTATACCGAATTTTATTTTAATAGATGCATCAGATTTGTTATATTTAATTTCCCTTTTATCAGAAAAATCTTGTATTATCTTTTTAAGCAATCTTTTTAGTAATATGTCATATTTTAAAAGTTTTTTATTTTTTAAATTAACCTGCATAACACCATATGGCTTAATATATTGATGGATAAAATGATCATTTAAAAACTCAATTTTTCTAAGACCTTCAAAAGATTTTTCAAATACTTCTTTTGATACTTCTCCAAAATATCCAAATGTAGTATCATATATAATATAACCTTGTTCAGTTTCATCGATTAATAAAACAAAATGAATGGTTTCTATTTCATCATAATTTAAGTAATGCTTTATTATTTCATTCTTATTTAATCTTTCATAAAATATATCCTTATCTAATTTATATACATAGGTATAGTTATAGAAATATGCACTAATCAAAACAGGCACAATTTTATTTTCTTTTAGTTCTTTTTTGATATAATTTAAACCTTCATTTAAACTATTAAAAAACTTCATGCCAATTTGATAATTAAAATTTTTACTGTTATTGTTTTCTTTTTTCTTAAAGCCTAAGACAGGCAATAATTCAAAACTTTTATCTTTTATTATTTCTGCTAAACCGATTGAATAATCTCCTTCTGATGCTTCATAAAAAGTTTTTTCTATATTATAATCATAGTTATATTTTAAGACTTCCAATACCATAGCAGCATTACAAAATAAATAATAAGGATAAGTTGTTGCTTTGTATTCTAAATTATAGCCGTTTCTTTTTGTTTTATAATTAATTGCAATTTCTTTATCTAAAGGAATTTCAAATATTGTTGGCTTACCGCTTTTTATTATAAGATTATCATTTAATCCATAAAACATCTTTTTTTGATTTAATATATTGTCAATAGTTTGATAATTTATTATGTCGCTTAATTCTATATTTATTCCTTCGATATTTGCCTTTTGAATAACTGTAACGGCCTTTAAAGAATGCCCGCCGAGCTCAAAGAAATTATCATTTATTCCTATCCTGTCTGCACCCAGTACCTCAGCCCAGATCTTTGCTAATTTTTTTTCTGTATCATTTCTTGGTGCAACATATTCCGTGCCTGTATTTATATTCCCGTCAGGGCAGGGCAGCTCTTTCCTGTCAACCTTGCCGTTGGGTGTTAACGGTATATTATCCATTCTTATAAAAAATGAGGGTATCATATAATCAGGCAGACTTTTTGACAGGTGTTTTTTTAATTCTAAAATATTAACCTCATCGTCACTTACATAATAAGCACATAGATATTTTATACCTGCTTTATCATCTCTTGCAGTCACAACAGCCTGTTTAATACCTTCATGCTTTGTCAGTAAGCTTTCTATCTCACCGCATTCTATCCTGTATCCCCTTATCTTTACCTGGTGATCTATCCTTCCAAGATACTCTATATTACCGTCAGGCATCCATCTGGCAAGGTCGCCTGTCCTGTACATCTTAGCACCCGGGACAAAAGGATCATTTATAAACTTTTCATCTGTCAGATCAGGCCTATTTATATAACCTCTACCGACATTAAAACCCGAAATGTATAATTCGCCTATTCCTCCGATAGGCTGCATCAGCATTCTCTTATCCAGTATATATATCCTGTTGTTTATGACCGGTTTGCCGATAGGAGGTATTTCTATTATCTCATCTTCGGGTCTTATTATATATGTAGTTACAACATGGGTTTCAGAGGGACCGTAGTGATTATGCAGTACTATATTCTTACTTCTTAAATAGTCGCTGCCTTTCCTTGATATTACTAATTGCTCACCAGCTGTTATAATATCATCTATTGAATCAGGCAGATTTTTAAGATAATCATTTTCATTTATTATATATTTAAAAAATGATGTCGGTAAAAATACCGTTTTTATTTTATTATTTTTTATGAAGTCAAACAGCTTATTTATGTCCATTTTATCTTCATCTTTTATAATATGTAATTCTCCGCCTGCCAATAATGTTGAAAATATTTCCTGATAGCATACATCAAAACTATTTGTTGCAAACTGTAAGACTCTCTCATTAAATTTTATTTCAGTTTTTTTATATTCATGATAAATAAGATTTATCATGTTTTTTTGTTTGAGCATTACACCTTTTGGCTTGCCTGTTGTACCGGATGTGTATATTACATAAAGTATATTATCCGGATTAGAAATTGTTTCCAGATTAGTCTTTGCATTACAATACAGGGGATCATCTTCTATATTTATTATTTCACCGTCAAACATGATATTATCTGCAAAGTTATTTTTAGTTAATAATATTTTGATGCCGGCTTCATCCAGCATATATTTGATTCTATCCTGCGGATATTTCGGGTCAATAGGAAGATAGGCTCCTCCTGATTTAAGTATGCCCATAATACTACTCATCATCTCAAAAGATCTGTCCGTCATAATACCTACTATACCGTCCGGTTTTACTCCCTTTGCCCTTAATACTCCTGCAATCTGATTACTCTTTTCATTCAGTTGTCTATATGTCATTTGCCTGTCTTCATATATTACGGCAATGCTGTCCGGTGTTCTTTTTACCTGTTCTTCAAACATTTCATGTATGGTCTTACCGACCGGATAATCCTCTCCTGTATCATTAAAATCAGTTAATATTATGTTTTGTTCTTTTTTATCCATTATCTCTATTTCCATAATCTTTTTATCCAGATTCAATTCCATATTTTTTAGAATATTTATATAATGTATTTTTAACCTTTCAATTGTTTCTTTTTTAAATAATTTTGTACAATACTCTATTTCAAAAAATATTCTTTTACCATCTGTTACTACATCTATTGTTAAATCAAGCTTAGATACTCTATTCTCAAATTTATATGCCGATATTTTAAACTCATCACTATTACCTAATTCTTTTTTTTCTTCATGGAGGACAAGCATTGTATCAAATACTGGATTTCTGCTCATATCTCTATTTAAATTAAGCTTTTCAACTAATTTATCAAATGGGTAATTTTGATTCTCAAATGCATTTAAAGAATTATGTTTTACTTCATCAAGAAATTGTCTTACTATTTTATCACCTTCAGGTTTGTTTCTTATAACCAAAGTATTTACAAACATACCGATTACGTTTTCCAGATCAGGATAAGGTCTCCCCGCTATTGGGGATCCTACTACTATATCTTCTTGACCGGTGTATTTTGATAATAAAATATTATATGCACCTAAAAGAATCATAAATAATGTTAATCCTGTTTTTTTACTTAATTGCATTATATTTTCTGCTATTTCTTCTTCAAGTTCAAAATTGATTCTATTACCTTCAAAATTTTGAACAACCGGTCTTGGATAATCAGTCGGTAATTGCAGTGCTGGTATTTCTTCTGCTAATAAGTTTTTCCAGTATTCCTCTTCATTTTTAAATCCGTTATTTGCCAGTAATTTATTTTGCCATTCAGAAAAATCTTTATATTGAATCTTTAATTCAGGTAATTTTACATCATTATATAGTTCAAAAAAATTATTTATCAATATGTTTATAGACATTCCGTCAGATATTATATGGTGGATATCAAATAACAATATGCTGTATGTTGCACTGCACTTGATAATACCGGCTCTAAATAAAGGAGCATTATTTAAGTCAAAGACTTTTATGAATTTTTTTATTCTAGCATTGATTACATCATTATCTTCTTTTTCTATCTCTTCAAATTGTAAATTAAAATCTACTTTGTCATGAATTTTCTGTACTATTTGATCATCTATCATATTGAAAGAAGTTCTCAATGCTTCATGTCTATTTATCAGTTCATTAAAAACTCTATTAACTTTCTTATAATCTAATAATCCATTTATTTTTATTACTTTGGGAATATTATAACTTGTATTCTTTCCTTCAATCTTGTTTAATATATACATTCTTTTCTGTGCAGATGATACAGGATAAAACTCTTTTGATTCAGCGGATTTTAATGGTTCATAAAAACAATCTTTAAAAGTAGGCAGTTTTTTTGCCAGTTCTTTTAAAACAGGATTTTGAAATATATCATTTAAAGATAATTCAACATTAAATTCCATTTTTATCTTATTGATAAGAGACATTATATTTAATGAACTTCCGCCCAGAAGAAGAAAATTATCATTTGTTCCTATTTGATCTTTTAATAATATTTCTGACCAGATCATGGATAGTTTTTTTTCAATTTCATTTTTTGGTTCAATATAATCTTTTTTAAATATGACTTCAGGATTGGGCAGGGCTGTATAATCGATCTTGCCGTTTGGGGTCAGAGGTATATTTTCCATAAAAATCATATAAGCCGGCATCATATAATCAGGTAAATATTCTTTTAAATAATGTTTTAAATTATCTTCATTTGTTTTTTCCTGATTTGCAACAAGATATGCGGTTAAATACCCGTTTTCTTTTGATTTGAATGAATTATCTTCTATGTATCTAACTATGCAGCTATTTATTCCTTCATAATTTAAAATACGATTTTCAATTTCTTCAATCTCAACTCTGTACCCTCTAATCTTAATCTGTTTATCTTTTCTTCTGACAAATTCTATATTACCATTATCAAGAAATCTTCCTAAATCACCGGTTTTATATATTAAATCAGTATGATCATTGCCGAAAGGATTCTTTATAAATCTTAATGCTGTTAACTCCGGATTATTATAATATCCTAATGTCCTATATGGAGTTCTGATATATATTTCTCCAACCTGTCCTTCGATACAGATGTTCATATTATTGTCAAGGATAATGGCTTTTGACCCCGGTATTGCTTTGCCAATAGGAATTATCCCATTATTAATATCGTTGGATTTAATTTCATAGAAAAGTTTAGCTAAAGTTGTTTCGGTAGGACCGTATAAATTTATAAACTTAATTCTGTCATTAAAAATTTCATACCATTTTTTTATAGTTTTTATATTTGGCTTTTCTCCTGCCAATAGTATATATTTTAATCCTTCAAAATTATCAAATTTAAGATTGGCTGAATTAATAATCTCGAACATGCTTGGAGTACAATGAATAAGATTTATTTTTGATTTTTCAATCCATTTTGTAATCTTATCCGGATTTAAAATAGTTTCTCTGTTATCAGGAATACATATAGTACCTCCTATATATAACGGTACAAATATATCTCTTAAAAACGGATCGTGGCATTGATTTGTTAATTGACTTACTTTTATATTTTTATCAATATTAAATTGTGAGATTTCCCATTGAATAAAATGATCCAGCCCTTTATTTTGTCCGACTATAGCATTCGGCTTACCTGTGGTTCCTGATGTAAAATATATATAAATCCTGTCATCAGGATTATATATCAAATCACTAAAAAGATTTTTCTCCATTTTTCTTCTATTGAGATAAAATTGAGAATTGATAGGAACAATATTAAGATCAGGATTATTTAGTTTTAAAGTATGAATAACTTCACTTTTAATATTATTATCTATTAATAAAATTTTTATTTCTGATATTGAAATCATTTCGGATATTCTTCCGGTTGGATAATTATTATCTAAAGGAACAAAAACATTTTTTAATTTTAAAATACCGATTATTGAAATGATTAATTCAGATTTATCTTCCATTAGTATTCCAATAGAAGTATATGGATTTTTATTGATTTCAATAATAGTATTTGCTATTACATCTGATTTCCCATCGATTTCTTTATAGGTCATTTTTTTATTGAGATACTCAATACATATTTTATCATCATCAGTATTTTTAAAAATTTCAAAAAGCTTATCTTGGATAATATGACTCATAGATTATTCCTTTTAATCATTTTTTATAAAAAATTTTAAATTTATATTAAATTGCCTATATTAAATTTTTCTAATAATATTCCAAAAGTTATTGCTATTATTAAATAATCATCTTCAAAAGGAAGATTAAGGTTAAAATCTTTTTGTGAATATTTATTTTTAAGTTTTTCTATTGTCTCAGGATTAAAATATCCCTGTTTTTTGATTAAATTATATGAAAGAATATCATTTATATATTCATTATTCTGTTTTAGTAATTCCGGACTTCCCGGAGCTACAAAAGCAAATTTCTGCCTATTTATAATTTCATCAGGTATTAAGCCATGTGCAACTTTTTTTAAAATATATTTTTCATTGAATCCTTTGAGTTTTAGATCAGGGGGTATCTGTGCAGTGAATTCTACTAAGTCTTTATCTAAAAAGGGATATCTTGCTTCAACAGAATTAGCATATGCCATACGATCACCATGATCCGATAATAGATGATCCGCCATTCTTATTTTAAAATCGATATAAGATCTTTTATGTAAAATATCGATATTTGTAATTCTATCTTTATTAATTAATTCTGATTTATAACAATTTACATAATGGTATGCATCATTGATTGTTTTTGAATAAATTTCTTTTTTTATATTTGCAAAAGCATAATAATCTTTTTCATAAAAAAAATTCTCATCCCCCCATAAATCATTACGGATATTGCATTCAAGGATAGTATTATCATCATTATTCCTAGGCTGTGCCTGCCTTAGTTTATCAAATTTGTATCCGACATAACCCCCAAATAATTCATCTGCACCTTCTCCTGTTAAAATTACTTTAATATTTTTATTTCTTACTGATTTTGATAAAGTAATAGAAGCAGTATTATATGTCTCTTTTAGCGGACTTTCAGAATAATATATGACATCCGGCAATTTTGAGCTTATGTCATCAACTTGAAATAGTTTTTCATGATGCTTTGAACCGACATATTCAGACATCATCCTTTGAAAATTGGATTCTGACATTTCCTTTTGTTCAAAATCAATGGAGAATGAATTCCTTTTTTCCCCGTATGTTACATTTTTAATTTTAGAAGCTATTATAGATGAATCCAATCCTCCGCTTATGTAAAATCCTACCGGAACATCTGCCTGTAATCTGTAATTTACTGATTTTGTAATTAATTCATTGAGTTTTTCTTTATAATAATTCTCATCTTCTGAGTAATTAATCTCATTCTGTTTTGGATAAATCAGATCCCAATATTCAAAAATATTAATTTTTTCACCCTGTTCAACAGTGAGATAATACCCTGGTTTTAAACTATTAATATTTTTAAATATTGTATATGGACTGACTATTCCAGGGAAGGACATCAATTGATCTAATGCGATAAGGTTAATATTCCTTTCTATAAAAGGGTGTTCAAGAATTGCTTTTATTTCCGATGCAAAAATAAAAATACCATTAATCATTGTATAAAATAAAGGAGCAATACCAAAATGATCTCTTGCACATATCAGTTTATTTTTTTTATTATCAAAGATTGCAAAAGCAAACTGCCCGTTTAAATTATTAATAAAGCCGGTTTCATATTCTTCATAAAGATGTAAAATAACTTCTACATCAGTATTTGTTTTAAATCTGTGCCCTTTATTGATAAGTTCGTTTTTTAATTCAATATAATTAAAAATTTCACCATTACAGATTAATATAATAGAGCCTGTTTCATTTAATATAGGCTGCATTCCGTTATTTAAATCAATTATACTTAAACGCTGGAAACCGAATCCAATATTGCTTGAATGATAAATGGAATTCCCGTCAGGTCCTCTATGCCGGATTTTATTTACCATTCTAGATAAAACATTTTTATCTATTCTGTTTGATAATTTTGTGTCAAAAATACCACATATTCCACACATAAGTTTTTCCTAAAATAAATAATTAAATCTTTATTCTAATATTTCATTAAAATTTAATACATGCTGTTTTCTTTTATCATCTGAATCAAAAGTAATATCGGATAATTTAATTTCCGGATTGTTTAAAACAATATTTATAATTTTGATAAATTGCATTGACATTTTAATAATGGTTTCTTTCTTAAAAAGTTGAGTACTGTAATCAATAGAAAAACTAATTGAGTCTTTATTTTGAAAAGCTTCTAATTTAAAATCAAATTTAGATGTACTATTGTAATATTGATAAGGTTTAACCTTTAAGCCATCAATATTATTTATTTCAATATCTATGTTTTGCATTATAAACATTTTGTCAAATAATGGATTCGTGTTTTGTTTTACATTAATTCCTAATAATTCTATCAATCTTTCAAACGGCATGTCCTGATTTTCGAATGCTTCAAATGATTTTTTGTTTACTTCTCCAAGAAAATCTATAAATTTTTTATTTGATTCAGGATAATTTCTAATAGCTAAAGTATTTACAAACATCCCAATTACATATTTCAGGTCATCATGATTTCTTCCCGATATAGGACAACCTATAACAATATCTTCCAGCCCTGATATTTTTGCTATTAAAATATTGTAAATGCTTAAAAAAAACATAAAAAATGTACTGTTTACAGTTAATATAAAGTTTTTAACTTTATTAAAAATTTCTTTTTCAAGTTCAAAATAAACAATATCACCTTCAAAATTTCTTTTATTTGGCCTATTAAAGTCTAAAGGAAAATTTGATTCAGGGATACTTTCTGAATAAATTTTCAGCCAGTATTCTTCCTGGGGCTTCATCTTACCGTTTGATATCATTTCATTCTGCCAGAATGCATAGTCTTTATATTGAATGCGTAGGGGCGGGAGTTTTTCCCCATTATATAGGTTAATAAAATCATTAACTACCAAACCCATTGATACACCGTCGGATATTATATGATGCATATCATACATCAGTATATGTCTTTCTTCTTCAAGTCTTATAAGGCATACTCTCAATAAAGGTGCTTTTTTAAGATCAAATACATTTACACAATCTGTTAATATGTTATTTAACTCATCCTCTGTATCAACTGAATAATATTCAATATTAAAATCAACATGATTTTCTATTTTTTGCACTATCCTGTCATCCTGCATGTGAAAACTTGTCCTGAATGATTCATGCCTGTCTATAATAAGCTTAAATATTTCTTCAACCTTAGTTTTATCAACAGATCCTATGATCTCAACAGCTCCCGACATGTTATATGCCCTGCTTGCCTCTTCAAGACGGTTTATTATATATAGCCTTCTTTGAGAAGCGGATGTCTCATAGTATTCCCTGCTTTCAACAGGAACTATTGAGCTGTATATGCTTTTGCTTGATTTATTTATATACTCAGCCTGTGACTTAATGGTTTTATTTTCAAATATCTGTCTTAAAGGCATCTCAACCTGAAATGCCTTATGTATAGCAGACAATAAAAGCATACCTTTTAAAGAATGCCCGCCGAGCTCAAAGAAATCATCATTTATTCCTATCCTGTCTGCACCCAGTATCTCAGACCAGATCTTTGCTAATTTTTTTTCTGTATCATTTCTTGGTGCAACATATTCCGTGCCTGTATTTATATTCCCGTCAGGGGAGGGCAGCTCTTTCCTGTCAACCTTGCCGTTGGGTGTTAAGGGTATATTATCCATTCTTATGAAAAATGATGGTATCATATAATCAGGCAATTCTTTTGCTAAATATTCCCTTAGATTTGTTACACTTATTTCTTCTTTATTTACATAATAGGCACATAGATATTTTATACCTGCTTTATCATCTCTTGCAGTCACAACAGCCTGTTTAATACCTTCATGCTTTGTCAGTAAGCTTTCTATCTCACCGCATTCTATCCTGTATCCCCTTATCTTTACCTGGTGATCTATCCTTCCAAGATACTCTATGTTCCCGTCAGATAGCCATCTGGCAAGGTCTCCTGTCCTGTACATTTTAGTACCCGGGACAAAAGGGTTATCCGTAAACTTTTCATCCGTCAGATCAGGACGGTTTATATAGCCTCTTGCTAAACCCTCTCCTGCTATGCATAATTCCCCTGCTATCCCTATTGGTACAGGTTTATTATTTTTATCTATTATATATATCTGTGTATTGCATATCGGCTTTCCTATGTTTATGGATTCACCCATTTTAATTTCTTTCAATGTCGACCATACACTTGTCTCAGTAGGACCGTACATGTTATATATACGGCAGCTGCTTTTTGCTGCTAATAATTTAACCAGATCATACGGCAGCTCTTCTCCGCCTATCATCAATTCTTTTACATCTTTTAAACAGCTTTCTTCTTCTTCATCTTCTATCAGCATCCTCATCATTGTAGGCGTCATCTGGATTTTTCTTATCCTATGCCTGATTATCAGCTTTCTTAATTTGTCCGGATTATTCCGTACATTATCACCGGCTAATATAACCTTCAATCCGTTGTTTAATGCCAATAGGGTTTCCAATACAAATATGTCGAATGATATTGTTGTAACTGCTAATATTGATTGTCCTGGGGTAAAATCTATCTTACCAGTGATACCCTGTATGAAATTGGTTATATTTTTATGTTCAATCATTACCCCTTTGGGCTTGCCTGTGGATCCTGATGTGTATATTACATATGCTAAATCATCTGATTT
>Ga0209164_1000626_pt1 | contig 71570 bp, 69 predicted proteins | sample MTBNYHSulfiMetaG_FD_187458 | JGI IMG/M metagenome (GOLD analysis project Ga0209164, IMG submission 187458) | Enrichment culture microbial communities from rom New York Harbor, USA that are MTBE-degrading - MTBE-NYH (New York Harbor Sulfidogenic)... | ecosystem: Environmental > Aquatic > Marine >... | reverse complement strand
GGGTTTCATCGCTGGGACGTATTCCGGCGAGCTAGGAGCGCCTGAGCCAATGAACGTGCATAGCTTCACTGCGCCTGCAAAGGCTATCCGCTGAGGACTGTCACGGAGAAATCGCCTCAATGGTCAGACCGAGTTGAACATTTCACAGTGGATACACTAGAATGCTACTCGTCTCGACCCGCGGCTTCGGTCTCGCCGTCGCCGCGCTGAACAGTAGTACTGCTCGTGCTGGGGTCGGGCACATCGAGCCGCGGTTGAAGACGCTGTCCAGCCTCTGACTGTTCTCATATGTCGTCTTGCTGGCCTGCGAGCAACCGGAGGTCGCCGCCGAGCGTACGATGCAGACTGGTGAATTCACGCCGCAACCAACAAAGCGGAAAGCGATCTTCTACGGCTGGTGGATCGTACTGGCCAATGCCATCATCAGTCTGTATGTCGCCGGCACCTACTTCTACGGGTTCGGCGCCTTCATCAACCCTCTCAAGCAGGCATTCGGCTGGAGCACGACACAAGTCTCCCTCGCCTTCTCCCTCCGCAGTGCAGAGACCGGTCCGATTGCGCCACTGGCGGGGTATCTCGTCGACCGTTTCGGCGCCCGCCCCGCCGCTGTTGCCGGCGCCTGCGTGATGGGCCTTGGCTTCCTCCTCCTCAGTTTCATGAATTCGCTGGCGACTTTCTATCTGGCGTATCTCGTGGTCGCCCTGGGTTCCAGCATTTGCGCTGGGGTAATGCCGATGACTAACATCTCCAACTGGTTCATCAGGAGGCGCGGCCGTGCCATGGGCCTCTATACTGCAGGAGCGGGCATAAGCGGGTTGCTGGTGCCGATTGTCACGTGGCTCTTGGGCAGCTACGACTGGCGCACCGTTCTCGTCATGATGGCAGTCGGTATGTGGGTGATAGGCCTGCCGTTGGGGCTGCTGCTGCGGCACCGACCTGAGAAGTATGGCCTCCAGCCCGATGGAGAGGAGTGGTCTGTTGAACAGCAGGCATACCTTGAGTCTGAAGGGGTGGATGGGCTTACCGCGAAGCAGGCGCTCAGGGAACGCAGCTTCTGGCTGCTTACGGTGGTCTTTCTCCTGTCCTTCGCCCCGCTCAACGCCGTGGCCATCTTTCTCATCCCCTATCTTGCCGACCCGATAGAGGAGCAGGGGCTGGCTCTCGTCGGGGCGGTGGCCGGGGCGGCTGTCACTATCATGACCCTGACCAGCCTCGTGGGGCGGTTTGGCTTCGGCTGGTTGGCCGATTTCCGCGAGCCGCGCTACATCCTGATCATTCTTTTGGCCCTGCAGGCCGCCGGGCTCGTTGTTTTGGCATATGTACACAGTGTGTGGCACCTGATCCCCTTCTTCATCCTCTTCGCTCCTGCCTATGGTGGCATTATAGTGGTACGGCCGGTGATCATCGCTGAGTACTTCGGGCGGCAGGCCCTCGGCATGATCCAGGGCGTGTCCATGGCTATGATGACGGTAGGTGGCGTGTTGACCCCCATCCTGGTGGGAAGCCTCAGGGACGTCACCGGTGGATACCAGTGGGCCTTCCTTGCGCTGGCACTGGGCACGCTGGTAAGCGTTCCCCTGCTGCTGCTCACCCGCCCTCCGCGCCGCGCGTTCGGACGTTACAGAGTGGTTGGGGGTACGGAGACTCTCCTGTAATCAAGGTCGAAAGGTGGTTTCGACTCCAACTGCGGCAAGACGGGACATTGTTGGATATGTGCGCCACACTGTAGAATGCGCAAGTCACCTATACAGGAATGTGAGATGAGAAGATATCTCCGTCTGCAATCCGTTTGCCTCCTGCTTGTTTGCCTTGTGACTGGATTCAGCCTCCTGGCGACGGGATGTCACCAGAGCCGGACAGACGTCATCATGTCGCAGGAGGCGTCCAACCAGGCCTTCTCCCTGACAGCCTGGCATGTTCATCATTTGCCAGTCAAATTGACCCAGGCTGCCCTCTCCCTGGCAGTGCCCCCGTCCACACGGGACGACACTGTCCTGGATGACTTCTTCGAGTTGGGAGATGAGCTGGCCCGGCTTCAGGCTGAGTTGCGGCGTGAAGTGTCGCTCCATGGGGCGGAAAGCGCTGAGCTCGCCAGCATAGAGGAGGAGATTCAAGACGATCAACGGCGCTATCGGGCCCTTGCTCCCCAGGCAGAAGCCCACATCGAGCGTGAAATCACGTTGGTGTTGACGTCCGAGGGGTTCGGTTCCAGCCTCGCCCAGTGGAACCTGGTCTTTCCACCGGTTGTCTTCGTCTTTCAAGTGCCACCATACCTGCTCGTGCTGTCGCCGCGTGACCACGTGGAGCGGCTCGACGAGATGTTGCTCTCCCCTGACGTGACCTTGCAGCAGGTCGAGGCGCTGGAGAGTGCCATTCTCCAGAGTCACGACCTTTCCGCGCTTGTTGTCAGCCTCGGTGGCATCGCCACCTATCCAGCGATCGTCACCCGAAGCGCGGACCTGCGCAACAGCGTCATTCTCGCTGCGCATGAGTGGAGCCACCAGTACCTGTTCTTCCATCCACTGGGCAGCACGTATTTCCAGGGCGGCGTTATGCAGGAAATCAACGAGACAGTCGCCGATATCATGGGGCGTGACATAGCCGACAGGATTTGTCCCCTTCAGGCAAAAGAGCCGTCGCCAGACGGAGAATCGACGTTTGAGAGCAACGCGCCCTTCGACTTCCAGGCCGAGATGCGCCACACTAGAGCCACGTTGGACAGCCTGCTCTCGGAGGGCAGGATAGAGGAGGGCGAACAGTACCTAGAGGAGCGGCGACAGGTCTTCGTGAACGAAGGGTACTACATACGCAAGCTCAACCAGGCGTATTTCGCCTTTCATGGCACCTACGCCCTAAGCCCGGCTTCGGTCAGCCCGGTGGGTGAACAGCTCAACGAGCTGCGTGGCTACTACCCTTCTCTTGGTGACTTCGTCCGGGCAGTACAACAGCTATCTACGCATGAGCAGCTACTGGAATTGCTGGCTCAGAAACGCGCCGACTAGTGTCGGCCGCCACACACGTTGGCGCCATGCCTTCACATCCGTGATACCACCGTGACACCTTCACTTGATTATGCTCACCTGTCGCCACATCCACCAACAGCAGCCATGCACCATTGTCACCACAATGGCCAATGTGGTACATTCTCGGTCGGCGTATCCTCGGCTCGCGCCGACTGACGACAATCAAGCTGAGTGAGGTCGAGAAGATAGCTGCTGATTCACCCCTGAACGCGGACACCGTGGAAGGCCCCGCAGGTAGGAAGTGGAACTACGGGTGGGTGGTAATCGGGGCGTTCATGGCTATCGATTCCATGGTGCACGCCATGATGTTCTCGCTGGGTGTCTTCTTGCCTCCCATGGGCGACGAACTGGGAATGAGCCTGGGCCAGACGGGCTGGCTGGGCTCGTTCAACTGGATGGTGCCCGCGCTTCTGTCCATTCCCTTCGCCTCTCTCTTGGCGCGCTACCGCCCCAAGAAGCTGGTCGCCGTGTCAACGCTGGCTGCCGTACCTCTGGTGTTCCTTCAGGGATGGGCTCCCAACTACTGGATACTCCTCGTCGCCCGTATCGCCTTCATGGCCATTACCCTGGCTCGAGTTCCCGCCCGTCCCCAGCTTGTCCGGCAGTGGTTTCCCGCGAACAGAATTACCCTGGTGAACTCCATCCTGACGGTGGGCATTGGAGCCGCAGCAGCCACCGTCATCTTCGTCACCGGCGATCTGGTAGAGGCGCTCGATGGCTGGAGGAACACCTTCTACCTCTTTGGCGGCCTCTCCGCGCTGACCTTCATCGGTTGGATGGTCCTTGGTCGTGAGAACCCTCACCCCGTCACCGATGTTGCCAGCGAGCCCCGTGAGCTTTTCCCCATCAAGGCGCTGGTGAGGTACAAGGCCCTGTGGCTGCTGGGCTTAGGCATCAGCGGCGACATGCTGTGTTTCGGGGCCATGGAGACCTTATGGCCCAAGTTCGCCTTGCAGCAAGGGATCCTCTCGCTGGAGCAAGCCAGCTACTGCCTGGGACTCACCTACTACGGCTTCATGATCGGCTGCATGGCGGGGGGCATCCTCTCGGACAAGATCGGCCGCCGCAAGCCTCTGCTGTGGATTCCAGGGTTCTTCCTGCCTCCGTTGACCCTGGGCATCCTGTTCGCTAATTCGTTTCCCTTGCTTGCCGTCCTGTGGTTCCTGTGGGGGCTCTCGGAGGTCTATTTCCCCATCATCTACACCATACCCTACGAGCTACCCCGGATAAAGACCAGTGAGGTTGCTGTGGCTACGGCATTCGTTGGCAGCATGTTCACTGGCGGCGCCGCGCTGGGCCCAATAATCTCAGGATATGTTGCCCAAGCCTTCGGTTCTCTGCAATTAGGCCTCGGGGTGACCTGTGTCTTCCCGTTTCTCCTCGTCGTCGCTGGACTGCTGATTCCGGAGACCGGCCCCGCGGCACGACGCGAGGACACTAGTACTCGCCGCGACTGAAGTCCTTTGCCAACGACGTGGCCAGCAGGGTGTGTCTTCTGCCCGCGAGAGCGCTTGCCTGTTGACAGGAGGGGTCGTGGGAGTCTACAATTTGCCGTCCCAAGCTCGCAACTGGGAAGCATGCTCTGGCCAGTTGCGCCCAGAGCTTGAAGAGAGCAGCCAAGGAGGTAGCCAGTGTCGGAACAGCAGGCGACTTACCCGGTTTCGGTAACAGGGGAACTCAGCGAACCACCCGGCCGCGGCTGGTGGCTCCTCAAATGGCTGCTGGCGCTGCCGCATTTCATCGTGCTGGCGTTTCTGTGGATAGCCATGCTTGTGGTCACTATCATCGCCTTCTTCGCCATCCTGTTCACCGCCAAGTACCCCCGGGGAATGTTCGACTTCAACGTGGGTGTCATGCGATGGACATGGCGGGTGGGCTTCTATAGCTATCAGGTGCTGGGCACCGATAGGTATCCGCCTTTCACCTTGCAGGCTGGCGGCTATCCCGCCGATCTGGAGGTCGAGTATCCGGAGAAGCTGTCTCGGGGTCTGGTTCTCGTCAAGTGGTGGCTTCTGGCTATTCCCCACTACATAATAACCGGCATCTTCCAGGGGGGTGGGGGTGGTCGTAATGGGCCAGGGCTGATCGGCATCCTTGTCATTATCGCCGCCATCGTTCTCCTGTTCACCGGCAAGTACCCGAAGGACATATTCGACTTCGTGGTCGGACTGAACCGGTGGACCTTTCGCGTGTACGCCTACGCCGCGCTGATGACAGACAGGTATCCGCCGTTCCGGCTATGGGACCCGTAGCAGACGCGCGACCGCAGCGTCCCTGCACGAGTCGGTCACAGCGGCCCTGAGGCGTTGCCGCTATGTCTCCTCCAGGGCTCGTAGCGCGATGGTGGCGGCACCACGCACGTATGCGTCCTCATCATCGAGCAGCTTCTTCAGGCTGGGGACAGCGGCCCGCACCGCTTCGGGGTCACTTCGGGCGATCTGGGCTACAGCGGCGGCAGCGGCGCCACGAAGGTTCACATCATCATGGTCAAGTAATCCGAGCAGCTTGGGCATGGCGCCCGCCAACGCACCAAGGTCACTTCGACCGACTGCCAGTAGGGCGGATATGGAGTGCCCGCGTACAAGGTGGTCCTCATCGTCGAGAAGCTCCTCCAGCTTTGGGACGACCGGTTTGACGATTTCTGGATCGCCCTCGGCCATGACACCCAGAGTTGAGACGCTGTGGCCACGAACGCCGGCATCCTCATCGTCGAGCAGCTTCACCAGCTTGGGAGCCACCTCCTTCACCACGTCGAGACTGGACCTGGCGAGGCCCCCCAGGGCCGCAATCGCACTGCGCCGCACGTTGGCATCTTCATCGTCAAGCAGTTCGGCCAGTTTGGGGGCAGCCGGTTTCACCGCCTGGGCATCTACCTGCGCGACTAGCCCCAGGTTCGCGGCAGCAGCCCCACGCACGAGGCCAACGTCATCGTTGAGAAGCCCAGTCAGCTTGGCGACAGCAGGCTTGACTGCCTCAGCATCGTTCCGGGCGATGGTCCACAGGGCGGCGGCAACGGCGCCACGGATAACACCCATCTCATCGTCGAGCAGTCCGATCAGGTTTGGAACGGCGTCTCTTACCGCCGTCGCGTCGCTTTCACCGATTACCCATATGGCCCATGCGGCGTTACGCCGCACATCGGAGTTCTCATCGCTGAGCAGCTCTATTACTCTGGGAATACCCTGTCTCACGGCGCCAGCATCTGTCTCCGCAATCGCCCCCAGCGTCGCCGTCGCACCGCCACGCACACCGGAGTCCTCATCATCCAGCATTCTAACCAGCTCCCCAACTACCGGTATCCCGCGCCGATGCTGCTGCACCACGCCGAAGTAGTCACCCTGCAACACCAGGGCCTCAATCTCATGTTCAGGCTGTTCCATGTACTTCGCTCCCTTCGGTATGTCTCGTTCTGTCCCGGGCTTCGCTCACCGCGGAGCTGCACGCTCCAGATACTTCTTCTTCTCCGCCTGATACACGGCGGCGTTCTCCTCCACCATCTCCATTATGGGAAGGTTGTAGGGACACCTGGGCTCGCAGTCGCCGCACTTGCTGCAATTGGCCGCCTTGTCCATGCCGGCGCCGATCCAGCCAGAGAAGAGACGCTCCGGCGGCATGCGCTTGAGGAACCCGGTGAAGTTCGTCACCATCGAAATGGGTATGCCCTCGCTGCACGGCTGGCAGTAGTCACAGCGCCGGCAGAACCTTGTCCCCAGTTCCTCCGTCATGCGCTGCATCTCCGCATGCTCTGCCTCGGTCATGTCTCGCGAGCCATTGACTACACTCATGATCTGGCGTATCTCTTCCGCCTCTTGAATGCCGGGTATCGGCAGCACGTCGGGGAACTGCAGCAGGTACTTGAAGGCGATGTTCACGTTGTCGAGCATGCCTCCAGCGAGCGGTTTCATAGCAATGAAGCCCACGTCGTGTTCCCTGGCCAGGGCCAGGAGTTCGTCGGCCGGCTCGGACGTAACGAAGTTGAAGGGGAACATGATAGTCTCGAAGCGGTCCGACTTCACCGCTTCCTTGGCCACGTCCATCGAGTGCGAGGTGATGCCTATATGCCTCACCAGTCCGGCACTCTTGGCCTCCAGCGCCAGGGACATGGCGCCATCCGGCTCCAGTATCTTGTGATAGGCGTCGAAATCGCTGACGCTGTGAAACTGGTAGAGGTCTATCCACTCCACCGCAAGCTGCTTCAGGCTCTGCTTCAGGTGAGTCTCCATGCCGGCGCGGTCGCGTGAGCCTGACTTCGTCGCAATAACCAGGTGCTCCCGCCGCCCGCCAATCGCCTTGCCGATACGCTCCTCACTGGTGGTATAGGCATTGGCGGTGTCCAGAAACGTTATGCCCAGGTCCACACAGGTTCTGACGACGCTCACCGCCTCGTCTTCGGTAAGTCTCTGGATTGGTATGCCGCCGAAGCCTATGCGGGACACCAGCAGTTCGCTCTTGCCCAGCCTTACTGTGTCCATAGCCTGCCCTCGCGCTTGAGTCTCCCGCATCAGACCCGCGGGCACGCCAATCACGGCGGCCGCCTGACGCTCTGGCCATTATGACGGCTGGTTCCCTGTGAGTCAATGGCTGATGCAGGCCGAGCGGAAGCGGGACAATCATGCCACCAACACAGGTAGGCGCCACCGTCTCCACGTGTCGGGCTTCCACGACGTCTTGACAGATGGTCGGGAGAGAACTAGCATAGCGATGCCGCTCGTATGAGAAGCCGTCTTGATGGCTGGGTTCTTGGCTTTGACTGTATTGCCTGGATGGCGACAGAGGACAGTCTTCTCGTGAGACAGTTCGCTACGGAGGTGAACGTTGATGGCTGGCAGCGCTCTTGCTGGTATCAAGGTTGTCGAGTTTGCCACCATGGTCTCCGGCCCCTACTGCGGCAAGCTGCTGGCGGACATGGGGGCCGACGTTGTCAAGGTAGAGCCACGCGGTGGCGACCCGTCGCGTGAGTGCGGCCCTTTCTGCAACGGCCAGAGCCACCCCGAGCGCAGCGCGTTGTTTCTTTACCTCAACACCAGCAAGCGTGGGGTGACGCTGGAGCTGGACACCGCGGAAGGTCGGGAGGCCTTCCAGCGCTTCATCACATGGGCCGATGTGCTCATCGACAATTACCCGCCCCACTATCTGGAGGGCCTCGGCTTCACCTGGGAAGGGATGTCCAAGCTCAATCCGGCCCTGGTGTACACGTCCATCACCCCCTATGGGCGCAGCGGCCCCCGAGCCGACGTCAAAGGGGACGAACTGACGCTGATACATGCCGGCGGCCTGGGGAATCTGATGCCCACCCGTTCTGTGGACATAGACCGCGCCCCGGTGAAGATGGGGGGCCGCCCCGTGGGGTACCACGGTGGCGTCACTGCCGCCCTTGCCACCATCGGGGCCCTGATGGGCCGCGCGAAGATGGGTCGTGGGAGGGCCATCGACATCTCCCTTCAGGAAGTGATTCTGGCCATGATACAGCCGAACGTCGCCGGCTACCGCTACCACGGCAGCACGTGGAGTCGCGTCCCCGACCGGCCGCCGGCAACGGGGAGAATGAAGTCCAAGGACGGCTACATCATCGTCGGCGCTCCTGAAGACCACCACTTCAGCGCTCTCGTCGAGCTTATGGGCAATCCCGACTGGGCTACTGGCCCGGAATTCAAGTCAATGGCCTCCCGCATAAACCGAATGATGGACATAGCACCGCTGATGGACGAGTGGATGTTGCAGCAGACCAACGAAGAGATATACCACGCCGGGGCTGCCAAGCGTATCGCCATGGGGCCCATCAACTCGGCTAGGGACGTGATGAACAGCAGGCAATACGCTGCCAGAGGCTACTTCGTCGAGGTTGACCACCCGGAGGCCGGCAGGTACAAGTACGCCGGCTGGCCATACCAGATGTCGGCCACGCCGGCGCGCGCCAGGTCGGCAGCTCCCCTGCTGGGTGAGCATAATCAGGAGGTGTACTGCAACTGCCTGGGGTACTCAGTGGAGGAGTTTGACCGTCTCAAGCGCTCCGCCGCTATATAGCTAGGAGGAGGATACGAATGCAGGACAGCGTGCTTCCTCTCGAAGGCGTTCGAGTAGCCGATTTCTGCTGGGTGTGGATTGGCCCCTACTGCTGCAAGCTCCTCTCCATGCTTGGCGCCGAGGTAATCAAGGTCGAGGGCCACAAGCGGACCGACCTGACGCGGCACAGCGTGACATGGCCCTTGGCCGACCTTGTCACCAGCGAGGTGCCGACGAACCAGGGAATGGCCTTCAATGCTCTCAACATGAACAAGAAGAGCGTCACCCTTGACCTGACGACACTGGAGGGCCTGGAACTGGCGAGGCGCATTGCCACACTGAGCGACGTGGTAGTCGACAACATGCGCGCCGGCTTCATGGAGAAGATCGGCCTGGGCTACCAGCAGTTGCGGCGATGGCGCCCGGACATCATCGTCGTCTCCTGCTCCAGCCGGGGCCTGAAAGGTCCCGAGAGTAGCTACGCCGGCTATGCCACCATCCATCATGCCGTGGGTGGGGCCTCCTATATCACCGGCTATCCTGACGATGCCCCGTGCAACAGCAGCGCCGACCCCGACCTTATAAACGGTACGACTGCCGCCTACGCCACCGTTGCCGCCCTGTATCACCGCATGCGGACCGGCGAAGGACAGCATATCGACTACTCACAGTGCGAGGGCGTGTCCTCCTACATTGGCGACCTGCTGCTGGGCTATGAGATGACGTCGGAGGTCCCCGAGCGGATGGGCAACGTTCACCCTGTGTATGCTCCTCACAACGTTTATCGATGTTGGGGGGTCGACCGCTGGCTGGCGCTCGAGGTCCATTCCGACGAGGAGTTCGCCATCCTTGCCGGGGTAATCGGCAAGCCGGAGCTGGCCCGTGACTCCCGCTTCGCCGACATGGCCTCACGCAAACAGAATGAGGCCGAACTGGACCGCATCATCGGCGCGTGGACGCGCGAGCGCGACCGCGACTGGATGGTGGACGAGCTCTGCCAGGCGGGGCTGGCGGCCGCGCCGTCGCGCGACGCAAGAGACCTGTACGCCGACCCGCATCTGCGGGCGCGTGGCGCCTTCGTCACCATCGACCATCCCGAACTGGGTGAGCTGGAGCTGGTTGGCGTTCCATGGAAGATGAGCGATGGCCAGCTCGCCACCAATCGCGCTCCCCTGCTGGGCGAGCACAACGACTACGTGCTGCGACAGCTCCTCGGGCTCAGCGAGGCCGAAGTCGCCGACCTCCGCCGCGACGAAGTGGTCATGTAGCATACGGCGGCTGCGACTATCGTCGCTTTCACCTGGCGCCCACACTGAGATGCTGCACCTACCCGCCTTGACGGCTGGCAGGTGGCGCTCTAAGATGGCTCAAACGGCTTCCACCTGTTCAAACCCGGCCACGTTGTGAGGTGAAGCTCGGCCACAGCCGGGTCGGACAAAGACAAAGGAGGGATCCATGAACCCGAAACAGGCTATGGAGGCGCTCACCTTCTACATCAGGCCTCAGACCTTTCCTGTTGCACTCAGACTCTGCGCTTCCGAGGGCGAGCTGCCGGAGAAGGTGAGGCTGCCGGCGCGTGACCTGGGATACCAGGTTGCCCTGTGTCAGGGCATCGGCCTGGCGCGCCGATACGGCTGGACGCTGGCGATGGGCCGGGACGACCAGTGCTGCGTCGGCGGGGTCCGCACCATGGGCTTCCTCGGCGAGCCTGGGGCGGCGACGCCGGACAAGGAACTCGACCCGGGCAAGTACACCCACCTGCTGGTGGCGCCGCTGCACAGCGCCGCCTTCGAGCCGCATATCGTGGCCCTGTACGTGAACCCCGCCCAGGCCATGAGGCTGGTGCAGGCGGCGGGTAGAGCGCCGGGCCAGTCGGCAGCACCGGGTCAGGGCGTATCGGCCATCGCGTCCGGCTTCGGGGACTGCGGCGACGTTGTCGCCCGCACATTCCGCACCGACGAGTGTCAGGTGATCCTGCCCAGCGGAGGCGACCGCATCTTCGGCGGAACGCAGGACCACGAGATCATATTCACTATGCCCGAGAGCAAGGTCGAGGGGGTGCTCAAGGGCCTCGAGGACACCCACAGCGCCGGCTTCCGATATCCCATCGTGACCGATTTGAGGCATCGCCCGGCGCTGCCGCCTTTCCTCGAAATTCCCAAGGAGGCCTAGAAGGCTGTTGCGTCCCTTTCGCCTTCAGTCCAGTGGACCAGCCTGGAGTGCTTATGAAGAGCAATGCGCTCAGGATCGACAGCAGGGACAATGTGGTCATAGCCACGCAACCCATTGGGAAGGGTGAGGCGGTGGTGGTGAACGGTGACGCGGTGTGCCACACCGTTGAGGACATAGCGCTGGGCCACAAGGTCGCCCTGGCGCCGATTCCCAGCGGCGATGCCGTCTTCCGCTACGGCGAGCCGATAGTGCAGGCTACCCGTGACATAGGCCGGGGCGAGTGGGTACACGTGCACAACACGCAGCCTGTCCCCGGTGACTTGAGGGAATAGGCCTTCCCAACCATTACTGACGCAGCGCGGAGGTGACAGCACATGCAGTTTCCTGGCTACTGTCGCGAAGATGGCGGGTTCGGCGTGAGGAACCACGTGCTCGTCGTCTCGTCGGTGTCATGCGGCAACGGCGTTGTCGAAGCCATAGGCCGCGCGCTGCCCGAGGTGGTGACGGTTACCCATGCCTATGGCTGTGGCTACGGTCCCGACGACCTCGCCGCCAGCCGCCGCGTCCTCTCCGGTCTGATGAACAATCCCAATGTCGGTGCGGCGCTGGTGATAGGGTTGGGCTGTGAAGCCCTTAAGGCCGAGTCCCTCGCGGGATCGGTGCGGGGCAAGCCCGCACCGGCCCTGGAGATTCAGAAAGAGGGCGGCAGCGCTGCCACCACTGCTAGGGGTGTGGCGATCGCGGCGGGGCTGCTACAGAGACTGAAAGCCCAGGAGCGTGTGCCGGCACCCGTGTCCGGTCTGGTGGTAGGTCTTGAGTGTGGCGGCTCCGACGCCCTGTCCGGGGTGACGGCCAATCCGGCGGTTGGTGCCGCGGCCGACCGCTTCGTGGCTGAAGGCGCGACGGTCATACTCGGCGAGACGACGGAGATGATAGGCACGGCCCACATACTGAAGCGCCGCTGCGCTACCCCTCAACTGGGCGAACAGGTGGAGCGCCTGGTCAACGGTTGTGAAAGCCAGGTCCGCGCCACGCTGGGCCCGCTGGCGGGCATGGTGATAACGCCGGGGAACATCGAGGGAGGACTGTCATCGATTGCCGAGAAATCGCTGGGCTGCATTACCAAGGCCGGCACCACCCCCATCGTTGAGGTCGTGGACTACGCCTGCCGGCCGTCGAAGAGCGGCCTGGTCATCATGGATACCCCCGGCTACGACATCGACTCCATGGCCGGCTTCGCCGCGGGGGGAGCACAGCTCATCATCTTCACCACCGGACGTGGCTCGATAGCGGGGTTCCCCGCCGTCCCCGTGGTCAAGGTGGCGAGCAACTCGCGGACGTACGAAAACATGCCCGGCGACATGGACGTGAACGCTGGTTCGATAATAGAAGAGGACAGGACGATTGACGATGTCGGCGGCGAGGTCTTCGACCTGTCCCTGCGCGTCGCCAGCGGCGAGCGCACCTGCGCCGAGATCAACCGCTGCGCCCCCTTCGGCTACCTCAAGCAGGGGCCAACATTCTAGCCCCCCGCACAGGAGACGTTCGAGTCGTTGGCACAGTTCCTGTGCACCAGCCAAGTGCTGCGAACAACCGCCAAAGGTGGAGCTCACGCTAGCATATGTCCCTTCGGATCTCCCCCGCCGATAAGTGGTTCTTGACATTGCAGCAAAAATATGCATATATTGTCTAGCTGCGTGGAAGTATGCATAAGATGCGTGAACGAGGAGTGATACTGTGCAACAATACTGAGCTTGTTATGCTGCAGACGCTCGCTGGACGCAGATCGGCTCAAGGCGGGAAAGCTTGAGTCGACTGTAGTGTATGGGTACTGAAAAGGAAGGAGGGTTAGTCTGTGCCTGAGGAAGCAACGTATCCTCGATACCGCTGGTTCATACTTGTCCTGGGATGGGTGATTCTGAGTCTTACGTCGTACAACAACACCATGCAGAATGTTCGGTATGACCTGCTGCTCCCCATTGCCGAGGGGGGCCTGGGACTCAGCACGAGTCAGTTCTACCTCTGCATCACCGCATCTTCGGTTGCCCCCATAGCGCTGGCCCTCATTAGCGGCCTGCTCACCGACAGGATAGGGGTGAAGCGGGTAATCCTGTATGGCAGTATCATAACCGCCGCCGGTGCCCTGCTCAGGTTGGCTTCAACCGGCTTCGTCGACCTCTTCATCTACTGCATCATCATGGGCGCGGGCCTGGGGACTGTGGGCGGCAACGTTCCCAAGCTGGTGGGACAGTGGTTCCACGTCAAGCAGATATACCTCGGCATCGCGCTGTTTACCACCGCGCTGGGCATTGGGCCGGTGCTGGCGCTGGCCACCGGCGCCATGTGGCCCTCCTACTTCGTTGGCTTCCTTGTCATGGGCTGCGTGCTGATTGCGGCATGCGTGGTATGGGCCATCTGGGCTAAGGACAGACCCAGGGAATATACGGAGGATGGCAAGGCCATCGTCGGTGTTCCGTTCAAAGAGGGTTTCCTCACCGTCATCAAGTCGAAGCACGTCTGGCTCATCATAGTGGCCTACGCCCTGGCGGCGGGAGTCATTTCCGGCTACACCGGCGGCATGCCGCTGGTGCTGGTTGCCTCTAGAGGGGTATCACAGGGAGCAGCCGGAATCGTCGTCGCCCTTGGAGCACTGGGCTACGTCGGCGGCATTGTGCTGTGGTCGTGGATAGCGGAGAAGGTCGGCCGCATGAAGCCGGTCTTCTGCACCTGCGCCTTCCTGGCAGGAGTCGGGGGCTTCGCGACCTTCCTGCTCGCTCCGAACATCGGCATGTGGCTGGTGGCCCTTCTTCCGGGGTTGTTCAACGGAGCGGTGACCCCTCTCATCTTTCAGATGCCGCTGCGACTCAAGGGGATCGGCACCCGGTATGCGGGATCCGCCATGGGGATCATCGCCTCGTTCGGCCACATAATGTCCTTCATCATGCTGCCGTTCCTGTTCACGCCCATGTGGGAGGGAGTTAGTGCTTTCTGGGCGGTGTTGTTCTTCTTCGTCGCTCTCCCAATAATAGCGGCCGGGCTCTTCGCCATGCTGCCGGAGGTTGGCCGGAAGTATATGGAAAAAGTGTGGAGAGAGATGGAAACATCCACCACAGCGTCAACTTCAAGCTGACCATTGGCTTACGTGATACGCGCGCCCCGGGACTGGGCTCCAGCCCCGGGGCGTCTCCTTGCCCTAGAGACGTGCTCCCCGCTGACACCCCCAGCATGCATTTGGGTCGCTTGTGGTGTATATTAGGACGCCGACCAAGAAATTACCTCGAAATCGGGGGCAAGGAAGCCCCGAGACCACCGATTTGGTAGGAGGTGATATGGCACGTGTTAGCTACGTGGAAAAGGACCAGGCCCACCCCAAGGTAAAAGAGCTCTACCAGAGCATCGAAAACCACGGCAATCAAATCATCAACCTGTTCAAGGTTATGGGGCATTGTCCCTACATCGGGCTCAACTTCCAACGGCTGGGGAACTCGATTCTGCATGGCGAGGAGCTACCGGCCAACCTGCGGGAGTTGGCCATTCTCATGGTCGGCCATGTCAACGGGTCTGCCTACGAGTTTGGGCAACACGTTCGCATAGGCCTGGAGACCGGGGTCAGGCGAAAGCAGATTGACGAGATCGCCCAGTGGGAGGCATCAGCCGAATTCGATGAACGAGAGCGTGCCGTGCTGCGCTACACCGACGAGGTAACGCGAGACGTCGCGGTGACGGATGACACTTTCGCCAGGCTCAAGGACTTTTTCAGCGACCATGCCATCGTTGAACTGACCGCTGCCATCGGCTACTACGCCATGGTGTGTCGAATACTCGTGGCGCTCCAGGTTGACCTGGAGCCTGACGCCTGAGTTGTCCATCAGCGCCCGGACAACCGGCGGGCGTTCGCGAGCGCCCGCTCGCCTCATTGCTTCTTACCCCCCACTATGCCTCTCACGCAGCGGACCTTCACGACCCTCTTGGCTCGGAGTTCACAACAGACCACACGACGCAAAGTACCAGCAGGTAGCCACTGAGGCCCCCCGCTAGGAGCAGCCCTGCTATTGCCGGGCTCCACGGCCAGACACACTCCGGAGACGGCAAGAAGCGGATGAAATGGATGACGCCAGCAGCGGAAATGGACGAAAGGGTCATGGTGAACCATGTCTTGAAGCAGAGACCGGTTAACCTCTCCCGGGTGGGCCCGAGGACGATGTACAGGATGAGACAGTAGAGATTGAGGACACCGAGTATGAGCAGAACGATGAGAGCCCCCGCGTCGAGCGACATGGAGTTCGATGCCGCCCAGGCCAGGCGGATAGCGACAGCGAGAAAACCAAGCGTGACCGTGGCGACAGCCCACGTCTTGAGTAATCGATGACCCATCTCAATCTCCTGCGGCAAGATTCCGTGTCACCTGATGATACAATGCATGGACGAGTCTGAACAACTGCACCGTGGGCGCACGTCACTCTGAGCTGGACTCCCAGCACGTGAAGACCAAAGGCGTACATTCAATCACCTCGTGCCACTCGTCTCAGCCGCACCCCCGTCGGTGCAATGAGTTCCTTCATAGACACGCCTGACACGTGCAGTCTGGAAGGGTTGACAGCCACCAGCAATGGGCATAGCATGCTGACCGTCACCCTCCGGTGGGAGCCGACAGGGCACGGTTATCCGGCCCAGCGCCCGAGACGTACACCGCGGCAAGGTCATACGCCGGGATGACAGGCTTGCGGGGGCTACTGTACCGGCAACTGAGCTATCCAAAGTGGTACCCACCCCCACATCAGGCGTCATGTGAAGAACGATAAATCAGAAGAGGAGGTAGAGCACATGTCCCTTTCGCAGTTTTCGCTCGAGGGAAAGGTCGCCCTCGTAACCGGTGGAAGTCGCGGTATTGGACAAGCCACTGCCCTGGGCTTCGCCAGGGCAGGCGCAGATGTTGCCATCGCCAGCCGCAAACTGCCCGACCTGGAGAAGGTTGCCGACCAGATACGAGGCCTGGGGAGGCGGTCACTCGCGGTCGCCGCCCATATGGGGCGGACTGACGAAATCAAGAACCTGGTAGACACTGTCGTCGGGGAGTTTGGAACAATCAATATTCTGGTGAACAACGCTGGCGCCAACCCGGTTATGGACTCCGCCCTCGATATTGAGGAGAGGGCGTGGGACACCATCATGAACCTGAACCTGAAGGGGCTTTTCTTCCTCAGCCAGGCGGTAGCCAGGGTGATGAAGGAGCATGGTGGAGGCACCATCATCAGTGTCGCCTCCACGGCGGGACTCAGGCCTGGGGCGCTGCCGGTCTACGGCATAAGCAAGGCCGGGGTCATCATGGCAACCAAGATAATGGCGCACGAATGGGCCAAGTACAACATCAGGGCCAATGTGATAGCCCCCGGGCTGCTCAGGACCCGCTTCAGTGAGGCGCTGTGGAACAACCCGGCCATTCTCAATGCCGCCCTGACGGGCACTCCCATGAAGCGCATAGGTGAGGCCGATGAAGTGGTGGGCACCATGATATACCTGGCCTCTGATGCTTCCAGCTACGTCAACGGCGCGGTCATAACTCTGGACGGCGGGGCGTCCATGTGACATACGGCACAAGCGGTGGAGAGTGTTTAGGTCGCGATGCCCGCCTGGCCTGGGCATGGGCGGACACGCGGTATCCGGACCACTAAGGAGGAGGGGCCATGGCAGTGAAAACCTTCGACGAGTACTACGATCGCTTGAAGACGATGAGACCAAACATCTATATGGGGGGTGAGAAGGTCGGCAGGACTGACGAGAGACTCGACGCTCAGAGGTGGGTGATAAGGGAGACCTACGACCGGGCAAATGACCCGGCATGGGAGGACCTGTGCACGGCCACCTCGCACGTGACAGGGGACAAGGTCAACAGGTTCACCCACATCCATCAGAGCGTCGACGATCTGCTGAAGAAGCAGCAGATGACACGACAACTGTGCCACCGGGTCGGCGGGTGCATCATGAGGTGTATGGGCATAGATGCCATGAATGCCCTCTCAGTGATAACGTATGAGATGGACCAGGCCTTGGGAACGGATACCAGCGAGAGCTACTCGAAGTACCTCAGATACTGGCAGGACAACGACATATGCGCCAACTGCGCCCAGACGGACACCAAAGGCGACAGGCTCAAGCGCCCCCATGAACAGGCTGACCCCGACCTCTACCTGAGAATAGTAGAAAGCAGGCCGGATGGAATCGTGGTGAGAGGGGCCAAGATCGACAATACCACCGCGCCGGTCAGCGATGAGATTATCGCCATCCCGACCAGGTTCATGACCGAGAATGACAGCGACTACGCCGTGGCGTTTGCCATTCCCGCGGACTGGGACGGCATCAAGATGCTGGTCCGGCCGGCCACACAGCACAGGCGGAAGTACCTCAAGGCGCCGGTGGCGGAGGCGGGAGACGCCGAATCTTACACCATATTCGACGATGTCTTCGTGCCCCGTGACCGGGTGTTTCTCGACGGCAAGGGCGACCCGAGACAGACGCCGTTCGCCGGTTTCCTTGCCCTGCTCTTCGCCCACTATCACCGGCACTCGTACACGGGCTGCAAGCCAGCCATCTCGGAGATTCTGGCCAGCGCCGCCGCGCTTGTGGCGGAATACAATGGCATCGAAAGACAGCCTCACGTGAGGGACAAGATATCTCACATAGTGGGAACGGCCGAGCTCGTCATGGCTGCGGGTCAGATGAGCGCCCACCGGGCCGAGAGGTCACCGGCGGGAACCTACGTGCCCGACGAGATCCTGACCAACGCCGGCAGAAGGCTCGCCGGTGAACAGATTTACGAAGAGTTCAAAATCGTCGCCGACCTGGCCGGAGGCCTATGCGCCACCATGCCCCTCGAGGAGGAGTTCTTCTCCGACGAAACAGGAGACCTGGCCAACAAGTACCTCATGAGGAACCCTCAAGTCTCCGCGGAGAACCAGCACAGGTGTTTCCGCGGCATAGAGAACCTCATAGTCTCGGAGTTGGCCGGGGTGGTGCAGGTGGCCGGGCTGCACGGGGGTGGGTCTCCTCAGATGGAGACCATCACCATGATGGCGAGATACGACGTGGACAGCTTGAAGAGCATAGCCAAGTACCTTTTCGGCATTGAACAGGAGCTACCGCAGTATCATAGACCGACGGTAACACCGCGGAAGATGCTGGAGAGATTCCGAAGCATGTATGGAGGTTCGTGAGACCAGCGCCAGAATCCCGCACCTGAGCCGGCCGGACGACCCGTCCGGTGCAACACATTCACTCTGGAGATGTCCCGGTGCCTATTGCCAAGCTCCAAGACATTGGCCTCTACTATGAGAGTCACGGTCGCGGTGAGCCCTTCGTCCTGATAGCGGGCTATGCCGACCACTCGGGACACTGGTTCCGTCAGATCCCTGGCCTGGCGCGACACTGCCGCACCATCGCCTTCGACAACAGAGGAACCGGACGCAGCGACAAGCCGGATGTCTCCTACACAATGCAGATGCTGGCTGGCGACGTCGCCGGCCTTCTTCAGACCCTCTCCATCAATGCCGCCCACATTTACGGCGTGTCTATGGGAGGCATGGTGGCTCAGGAGTTCGCCCTGCGCTACCCAGAGAGGACCGTCGGCCTGGTTCTGGGCTGCACCGCGTGTGGAGGTAGTCACACGGTCATGCCACATGGAGAGGTCCTCGCGTTGCTCACCGACCACGAACGCGTGAATCGATTGACACCCGAGCAGGCGGCCCGCGAGATGTTCTCCTTCTCCTGCAGCCCAGCCTTCATCCGCAACAATCCACAGGTGGCCGAAAAGTACGTGGCCACGACGGTAGAGCATCCTACCCCAGCCTACGTTCTGAGGAGGCAAATGGAGGCGATTTTGGCTCACGACGCCTACGACCGGCTGCCCCACATCGCAGCCCCCACACTCGTTGTCTGCGGCAGCGCGGACAGGCTGATGCCTGCGGCAAACTCGAAGCTGCTTGCCTCAAGGATACCGCATGCGCAACTTGTGACGCTCGAGGGTGTGGGCCACGGCTTCTGCTACGAAGCGCCGGATGAGGCAAACAACGCAATCGTTGACTTTCTCAATCACCATTGACCCTCAGCTCAGCACACGGCTCAATCCAGGGGCCTGCCCCCAACCCATGATTCACATGCGCCGGTGTATCTCTGCGCTGACGGTGATGTTGGCTCAAGCCCAGGCATATAACGGTAGGCTCGATTGAGTCAATGGCCCATGCCAGATGCGGGGACCTTCACCCTTGGCGCAGGGGAAGGACTACTGTGTGCCCATGGGCGCCGCCGCGCATAATTCCTAGTCTCGTCTCTTGAGGAAGTCTGCGATTTCCGCCACCAGTTTCTCGTTTTCCTCTTCAGTCAGGCCAAGATTGCCTTCCAGCTTGCGAATGGCGTCGTCGACCTCAGGAAAACGTAGTCGCACTTGGGCTATCTTCTCGTCCTGTCGTACTATGTCCTGGTCAAGACCAGCAAAATCGAAGTCCAGGCCAAGTCTGGAGTCAAGGAACTCAACCATCTTCCGGCAAGCACGCGGGTCTTCGGTTGCCACCAGATAGAAGGGAATTGGCACCCAGATGCTTGCCCCAAGGATGCCTCTGCTCTTGCAGGCCCACTGCAGATAGGCACCAAGGGTCGGCCTCTGGCCCGGCGGGGTCTCATAGTTCATTCCTCTCGCCAAGGTGTACGGGCCCAATGCCTCTTTGATCTGTGGCGAATTCGCTATGGCCAGCAACTGCCGCGGCGCGGTGTGAGCGCCAAAATACACCATAGCGCCAAGGGTGTAGAGTTCCTTGACGTGGCAATACTGTTCGGCCACCTGCAGCACTGTGGTTACGAATCTGTGCCAGTCTGCCCTTGGAGGGCTGCTCTTGAAGAGCACCAGGCTCTTGTCTTCGGAATAGTAGAACTTGCTGTCGGGGAACTGAGCGACATCATCTTCAATGGACACGCCGCTCAACTGGAAGAAACCCACTGGCTCGATCTCAGCGAATTCCTCGCACCCCATTGTCCTGCATAGGTGGTCGATGACCGTTGGCCCAAGCCGGCCAGCGTCTTCGCTCCACCCCACAACCATAGAGGAGCTTTGCAGTCTGGGTTCTCGGTGGATGGTCAGTGCGTCGATGTCGTTCAAGTCTCGTCTTCCCCAGATCCCTTCTTGAAGAACTGGTCAATATCCTCAAGGATCCTCTTCTTGTCCTCGTCAGTTATTGGCCCCGGCTCGCTCGTCTCGGCATGGGTTGCATCCCTGAATCTGTCAAGCTGTTCCTTCATCTCGGCGGGGAGAGTCTCGTACAGCAACTCAATGTCTCGTTCGCTGCGTTCAATGAGCGCCTCAATCCCCCCAAGCTCAATGCTGATTCCCAGAACAGCGGTCAACACCTCCAACACCGATTTCGACGCCTTCGGGTAGTGGAAGGGGAGTCCCTGAAAATATACTGGCACCTCACCCATGACGCAAATCGCCTCAATGCCTCGCCTCTTGGCAACCCCGAGCACAAGTCCGTTCAACCCGGTGATATTGCCCTGGCCGCGTCGTCCCTCGATGTCCGACATCAAGACTGTATTCTCATACCGGCTTACCTCGCCGGTCAATTCCTCGTTGTTTGGCACCGCCCACACTCTTGACCTGGCCGTATGATGAACGGGGGCCACGGCGGCGCCAGAGGTATAGACTCGCACACAGCCAAACTTGACCGCCACATCCAGCACGAGATTGGCCATCCGGTAGGCTTTCGTTCCTTCGGCGTAGGTCTTCCCTGCCTCCGTAGGCTGCTCCTCCGCCACGAAAAAGATCAGGTCCTGCGTTCCCGTTCTCTTGTAGTAGAACTTGCAGGCGGGAAACTCCAGATCCTTCAATTCACCGTCACGAATCACCGCCTTCTTTGGATAGAAGAAGTCCCACGGTTCTATTTCCCCGAACTCCTCCGCTTCCAACGCCACCCTTAGCGTGTCGACCGCCATCACCCCGACGTTCCCAATTCCCGGCCAACAGGCAATCATCACCGGATTCTCGAGCTCAGGCTCCTTGTACAGCTTTACCGCCAATTCGTGACCCCTTCATCACGTACGCTTATGCAATCATTCTAGATATTCACCTGCCAAAGGGCAAGCCCTCCGCATGCCCGAGCTTCGCAGTTGCCGTCGCTGGCATGAGGGTCTAGAATGACCCGCGTGCCGGGGAGTGCAGGATGATCTACATCGATGGCTCAGCCAAGTCAGGAAGCGGCACCGTGGTCCGCTACGCAATAGTTCTATCGTCCCTGCTGGGCGAGGAACTGCACATCGACAACATCAGGGCGAAAAGGGACAAGCCAGGGCTGCGTCCTCAACATCTGGCCTCAGTGAGTGCCTGCGCTGAGCTGTGCGATGCCGAGGTGAAGGGCGCAACCGTCAACTCACAGGAGATCATCTACAAACCACGGAGGACGATAAGCGGCGGGGACTACCGGTGGGACATAGGGACAGCCGGTTCGACTACGCTGCTGGCAGCGACGTTGCTCCCCGTCGCCCTGTTCGCCGAAAGCGAAACGACATTCACCCTTAGCGGCGGCCTTTTTCAGGACTTCGCCCCCTCAGCGCATCATACACAGCATGTGCTGCTCCCCACTCTCGCCAAAATGGGCATCACGGCGGGACTGGAGGTAATCCGGCCCGGGTACTTGCCCCGGGGCGGTGGCACCATACGGGTCAAGGTGCACCCCGTCAGCGGTGCGATCAAGCCCTTGCGACTGCCGACGCGAGGGGAGATCACAAGAGTGAGCGGGCTTGCTCTATCGTCTCACCTGAGACAGCAGCGAGTCAGCCAGAGGATGGCAGAGCAATGCCAGAGAGTGGTCGCTAGCAGCGGCTACCGCGTGGCGATTGACACATTGTGCGATGAAGCCGCTCCGCAGGCAGGTGCAAGCCTGGCGGTGTGGGCAGAAACGGAATCGGGCTGTCTGCTTGGCGCCGACCGGGCCGGCAAGCGAGGACGCAGTTCAGAGGAAATTGGCCGATACGTGGCACGCAGTCTGCTCGAAGACCTTCAGACCGGGGCCACAGTGGACCGATATCTGGCGGACCAGTTGATTATCTACAGCGCCCTGGCTAGCGGCGTCACGGAATACGTTCTGCCGCGCTTCACCGAGCACATCGACGCCAACCTGTGGCTGGCGGCGAAGTTCGGAGCGAAGCATCGGCTGGAAGGCGCCAGACTGCGTATTGAGGGAATGGGGCACACCCGCTAAACAATGACGCCACCACACCCTCAGCCCAGTGCATAGCGCTGACTACCGGTCGCCTGTGGTCGCGGCTCGGCCACCTCTCTTCCCCTACACCTTGGGCATGCCCAATCCGCGCTGGGCGATGATGTTCCTCTGCACCTCGTTGGTGCCGGCGGCAATAATCATGTCATTGGCGGTGAGTATGCTGGACGCAAATGCACCGTCCAAGAAGGTCCACTTCGAGCCGGTCTTGAGCTGTCCGTACAGGCCCATCATTTGAACCGCAACCTTTGCCAGCGATTGGACTATCTCCGACCCCAACGTCTTCACGATGGGGCCGTCAACGCTGGGAAGCTGCCCCTTCGTCTGGTTCCACACAATTCGGTAGCCCAGCATGCGAGCGGCTTCGATCCTGGTGGCGATGTCAGCCAGTTGGCTCCTGAACAACGGGTTCTCCGCCAGCACCTTCCCGTTGATGGTCGTGTTCTTAGCGAACTCCACCAGCTCCTCCAGGCCACGCCGCGCCCTCGCCGCCATGGCGGCACCCGCAGTCCTCTCGAACGAGAGGGCGATCATCGAATGGTACCACCCGCGATTCTCCTCCCCTATACGGTTCGCCTGAGGAATGTGAACATCATCGAAGAAGACCTCGTTGAAGTAGCGGTGATTGGCCAGGTTCTCCAGAGGTCGAACGGTAATGCCGGGAGTCTTCATGTCCACGAGTATCAGGCTGATGCCCTTATGCTTTGGCACGTCGGGGTCGGTCCTTGCCAGAAGCCAGCCCCAATCAGCGATGTGGCCAGCGCTGGTCCACACCTTCTGCCCATTGATCACGTATTCATCGCCTTTGGGGACAGCGCGACACTTCAAGGAAGCCATGTCCGAGCCAGCCTCAGGCTCGCTGTACATCGTGCACCACCACCTCTCACCTCCAGCCAGCGGCGGCAGGTGCTCCTTCTTCTGTTCGTCTGTGCCCAGGATCATCACCGTGGGGCCCACCCAGGATATGCCGCCCATTCCCATGTCGGTGCCCGGTACACCACGATAAGCCGTCTCCTCCCTGTAAATCATGTGCTTGATGGCAGAGACACCCAGTCCCCCATACTCCTCCGGCCAGTTCATCGCCAGCCATCTCTTCTCTCCCAGCTTCTTCGCTATCGTCTTCGCCAGTTCGTGAGTCCTGGCGTCATAGGCCCCTTCCCCTCCCGCCGAGTAGTCGGCAGGCATTATCTCGTCGAGGTACTGCCGAACCTCTTCGCGGAAAGCCTCCTCCTCTGGAGTAAACCTGAAATCCATACAGTCCCCCTTATCTCATCTCATCGCTGGACTACCACCCGAACAGACTGCCCCATGCCAAGGGCTGCAGTGCTGACGGCCTCCTCGCCCCGGCGGAAGCCCACCCCAGCGCTGCCCGTTCTCGCCAAATCTTATCAAAGTACGGCTTCGGCGTCAAACACCTGAAGGTGGTGGGAGGAAGGCTATTGTCTGGGGGACATTTCTCATGCCTGGGACACAAGCGCCTGTGTCAGTACTACCACAAGAACCGACGCTACAGAGCGTGCTGGTGCCGCTTGGAGCCTCCGTTGCCCGTCGGTTCCCACGCTGCGGCGTCATGTTCGAAGCTGGCCTTGAGCAGCGCCACCATGCTGGGACCCTTGTCGGGAGAGCAGCACGGGTGTTCGAAATGCCGGCAGACGGTGCAGGTGAGGGAGTACTTGTCCACCTCGCTTATGTTGTCAAAGATGTTGCACGTCTCCGCGCTGCGCTCATACCACTCCTCGAGGAACTCCTCCAGTCCCACGCGGTGAGCGCGCACCGTTCTGCAGCAGTCCAGGCCGATGCACAATACTGCCTCATGCCTCCCTGTGAAAAAGGGAGGCAGAAGAAAGCCGAGTTCCTCACGCGTCCTATGGCAGAAGGGTGAAGGTGAACTCACACATGCCGTCCTTGCCCAGGGCCTTGGTCATCTCCACGTTGAGCGCGTCGCCGGTCTTCTCGATGGCCGCCTCGAAGAGGCCGCGGCACATCGCGCTGCACGGCAAAGATACGCCAGCGTCAGCCATTGCCTTGGCCACGCCGCAAGTGGAGACCTGAAAGACAAGCTCCCTGGTGGTCGCTTTGGCGATGTTCCATCGGTCGGTCGGTCGCGACGCAAGGGTACCCAGCTCTACGTACCGCTCGAACCGATGCGGGAAGGAGATTCCCGTCTGCTTGGCCACCTTCTCTATCATCTCGCCACTGCGATCCATGTACTTGCTGTCGGCCAGGTCGATGGTCAACTCCATGACCTTCTTTCCAAAATCCTTAAGCGCCTTCTCCGCCTCCTTCTCCTCTTTGCCTTTGAGGCTCTGCACCAGCGCGTTGACATCGCACTGCGCCAGCACTTCGTCAACCAGACGTCGATCGGCATCGAACAGCAGTGGCTTCCCCGGCTCCTCCAGGGTCAACAGCTTCTCCTTGATTGGCCTACCGTACTTCCAAGCCAAAGTCATGTCGCACCACCTTAGCTAAAGCTCACCTGAATGGCGTCGTTCGGACACACCTCAACACAGTCCTTGCAGCCGGTGCACTTGTCCAACCGCACCCCACGAACCACGAAACGCTCGGGATCCACCTCACGGTACTTCCGCACGCCGACAGATGTACCCAGTCCCAGCACATGCGTGGGACAGACGAGCACGCACCTCCGGCACAGGTAAGCACCACCGCACTTCTCATCATCAACAGTAATAGTGGGCAGCATATCGGTACACCTCTCTATCCGTTTCTACCATACGTTGGCCAGTGCAGGCAGGCTGGCCCGCTCCACCAGGCTGATTGCTCCCTGATCGCACTCGGTGGCGCAAAGGCCGCAGCCAAAGCACTGGAACTGGTCGATATAGGCCATGTTGTTCGACGGCGAGAAGTTGAGCGCCTTGAACTGGCAACGTGCCACACAGCGGGCACACCCGGTGCACAGATCGGGGTCCACCTTGGCCACATAGTGTCCCTTCCACAGCGCTTTCACCCCGAAGTCGATTGTCGTTCTGATGAAAGCGCAGTCGGGGTAGTCGCAGTTGCATAGACCGGCGAGGTACGGGGTGCCAAAGGTGGCGACGGTCTGCACCAACCCCTTCTTGTTCAGCTTGGTGATCACCTCCTTGGCTTCATCTGGAGTCAGGTAGTGCATTCCGCCACGGTAGGTATCCGGCCATCGCTCCCACTTGTACATGCCGGGGCCCATACCCATACAGACGAAGTTCTCCTCGTCGGGCAGGGCGCGCATAGAACGCCGGCAGGCGCATGTCATCAGGCCGATGGGGTAGATCATATCGCAGATCCTGAGCGCCTCATCAAGCGTGAGCACCTGGCCGAAATGAGTGAGCCACGCGGCGGCCTCCGCCTTCTCCTTCATCTCCCGCACTTTGTCTTGGTCACCCGCATCCCACGCTTCGAGGAACTCACGGCCGACGACCGACATACCCCCAGCCGCCTGCGGGTTGGCCTCGGCGCCGGCTGACTCCACCTCTTCTCTCCTGATCTTGTAGATCCTTCGAGCGTAGTTGGCCGGGTTGAAGTACCAGCGCTCATACCCGTCAGCGTACTTGTCACACCAGTCGCACATTACGGACCTCCTTCCCTAGACTCGCTCTCTCACGCATCGTCAGCAACGCTCGCCCTGCGGCAAGCTACGGCTTCGTCCCACTTGGTATCACGATGATATGCTCATACCATACGGCTGTCAACCTTGCCAACAGGCGGCACGTGCCCGTGTTGGCCAATGGCGGCGGGCGGTTTGACAGACGGGGCCACCGGCCTTACCATGCACCGCAGGCGGGCGGCACCACCTGAAGTGGCTGAGTAGACACATGGGCGAGATACTGGTCGGCACCTGCTCCTGGACCGAGCCGACTCTGATTCAGAGCGGCCGATTCTACCCCGATACGGCGCAGTCCGCCGAGAGCCGCCTGCGCTACTATGCCAGCCAGTTCCCCATAGTCGAAGTTGACAGCGCCTACTACGCCCTGCCGGGCGAACGGACCAGCCGACTCTGGGTGGAACGGACGTCGCACAGCTTCGTGTTTGACGTCAAGTCCTTCCGCCTGTTCACCCAGCACCCCACATCTTTGACTGCTCTTCCCAGGGATCTGAGGGAAGCCCTGCCCAACAGCGCCAGCGAGAAGGGCAACGTATACGAACGAGACGTGCCTCAGCACCTGCTTGATGAACTCTGGAGCAGATTCGAGCAGGCTCTCCTGCCCCTTGATAGCGCGGGGAAGCTCGGTGTGGTGCTGTTCCAGTTCCCCCCGTGGTTTCACGCTGGGCACGACCAGCAAAAGTACATTCAGTCCTGCAAGGCCAGACTGCCGCAGTACCGAATCGCCGTGGAGTTTCGCCACGGTTCCTGGCTCAGCGAGGCCAACCGCGGCCAGACCATGGACTTTCTTCGCCACAACGACTTGGCCTTTGTCTGCGTAGACGAGCCGCAGGGTTTCAAGTCAAGCATACCTCCGATTGTACAGACTACTTCGGACATCGCCCTGGTCCGTTTTCACGGTAGGAACAGAGCCACCTGGGAGAAGAAGGAAATCACGGCAGCGGAGCGCTTCAACTATCTATACACCGAAGACGAACTGAAGGGCTGGGCAAAGAAGGTCAGGCAACTCGCCTCGCGGGCCAGGCAGGTGCACGTGCTGTTCAACAACTGCCATTCCGACAAGGCCGTGCTCAACGCGCGCCAGATCAAGCTCATGCTCGACTAGCCTTGGCATTCGCCAGCCCAGCGCGCCACACTCTCCGCTGTGGGCAGCGAGCGCGCTTCGTGGGTGACAGCCGGGGCGAACCAATACCACATTCCTGTGGCAACCGAGGTGCCCGCGGCCTCGACGCGTCGATGGCCCCCCGTGTTGACGTTGCACGACTTCGTCTGTTGGCTATGGGTGTGCTAGACTTCGGCCGATTCATGCGGTAACATTGGCCTTCAGACGTGCGCAACTGGCCATCCAACGGTACACGTCAATACGGGAAGTCCCAGAGACTGAAAGCCGGAGAAAGGTAGACAAGACATGGAATGGACCACCCGGATAAGCGAGATTCTAGGCTGCAGATATCCCATTCTGCAGGGGGCTATTGCCCACCTTGGCAACTGGGAGTTCGCCGCCTGTGTTGCCCGGGCTGGCGCTCATGGCACCATCACCAGTTCCGTTTCCAAGACTCCACAGGGGCTCCGAGCACATATAGCCGAGTGCCGCACGGCAACCGTCGGGTCCCCCGGGTCCTTCGGCGTCAACCTGAGCATAGGTATCACTCCCAGGATTGAAGAAATGCTCGATGTCTGCATCGAGGAGAATGTCCCCGTGGAGACCTCCGTGTACAAGCCTGATGCCCTGGCCCCCCGCATCAAGGCCAGCGGGTTGACGTGGATACACAAGGCAGCGAGGTTGAAGGATGCTCTTCATGCACAGGAACTGGGCCCGGACGCCATCATCCTGGTAGGATTGGAAGGGGCGGGCATTAAGAACCCGGAGCAACTCCCGACTATGACCACCATCATCTGGGGAGGGAGGCAGATAACGCTTCCTCTCGTCGCCGCCGGCGGCATCGGTGATGCTCACGGTTTCCTGGCCGCCCTCGCCATGGGCGCTGACGGCATAATGATGGGGAGTGCCTTTCTGGCAACGAAGGAGTCCCCAGTGCAGCACTCCGTCAAGGAGGCAATAGTCCAGTTGAGCCCGGGCGACCCTGAACTCCGGCAAAGAGTAATGATCCCCGCGCCGCCGAGGCGTCCCGACGACGCTCCTCTAGAGCCGAGCCAGCCAGACTACAGTCGCGCGGTCTCGTTCGCCACTGGCGTTATCGACCACATACCGACGGTACAGGAGCTAATCGACAGCATAATCCAAGGCGCTGAGCAGATTCTTGATAGCTGGCAGTTCTTGAAGAGCAGATAGAGGCATACACAGCAACCAGAGTCAGTCAGCAGCGAGTCGAAAACCCGCGTTCGGCATCATGCGGCGCAGTCAGGCAGTCGGCAGACCGAGCTCTCGAAGCTTATCACTAGTGGGAATGCCTGTCCCTGGGTCCCAGCCCCTCTCATCATAGTAGTCATCAAGGACCCTATCCATATCGTCCCTGGTGAGCGCAGCGGACTTGTAGTAGTCCATGAGGGGAAATTCCATGCCTTCCCCCTTCAGCGGCGTCAACCACGCCTCGGGGGCCACGTCTGCCTTGCGGTCGAATCCCGCTCTAACGTTGAGCATCTTGAACAGGTTCCACACCCTCTCGCCAGCTTTGTACAGCTCGGCTGGTGTCGCCTCCAGTCCGGTAACGGCCGTAAACAGTTGAGCCTGAGTCTCAGCATCGAAGAATCTCTCGATATACAGCCGATGACACCGACCCAAACAATTGGAGATAGAATACCAGTCCTCGGTGTACCTGGTCAGGCGCCCCACATTAAATGCCGTTGATGTGAAGATTCGCTCCATTGCCTCTCGCGGCACCGCTATCCTCCGGGCCTGCCTCAGCCACTGCTCAATGGGCCTTCCCGGATTGTAGGAGGCAGAGCCGAGGCTACCGGCGATGCCGGCGCACCCACCGCAGCGCGCCGGATTGACCATCTGGGCCACAGTGTGCGTCCCCACGCCGGTAAGGCGGGGGTCGCCAAAGATGTTGTAACCCTTGATCTGGGGCGGAAGCTCCTCCGCTCCACGGCCAATCCTTGCTGCAGCTTTCACAAGACCTTCCGCGAGAACCTCGCCGAAGCCTTCCCGATAGGCTGTCATCCTCATCAGCTTCATGCCTGTTTCGAAGTCGTCAGTGAGTTCAATCCCACCGGTATCCTCTCTGGTGATGATGCCTCTCTCATACAGGTAGGACGCGAACTCCCTGACAATGCCAAAAGAGAAGAGGCATATCCCGTACCTGTTGGCAGCATCCAGATACTCAACGGACCGCGCGTACGTCTCTGCCACATCCCCAGCCCCGACGCTGCCCATAGGACTGTAGTGGGTAGCGTAGGTTGCCAAACCGCTGCGAGGGCCTTCGCGCAGCCTGATCAACTCTTTGTCAGCCATGGGACAAGCGGAACAGGCGAGGGGTCTCCTCGACCTGTAGTGTACATCTTTGACATCTGGAGTCGCTACGAGGGCTATCCGGCTCGCGTTCTCTGTTATCCTCGCTCCAAGCTGCGTCCATGCGGCAGTCATGCCGAAAAAGCCGCCCTCGAGCAGGGTGGGCCGGAGGCGGTATTCCATGATGCGCTGCAGCATCCCATCCACCAGTCGCTGAAGCTTGACCCGGTTGGCCACCCGTATGCCCTTGCTGCCCTGAACAGCAACGACGGCCTTGAGGTTCTTCGAGCCCATCACCGCTGGCAGGCCACCGCTCCCCAACGTGCCACCCTTGTCGATCGAGGTCACTGAAATGTCCACCAGGTTCTCGCCCGCCGGCCCTATGGGTATGACGCTGCAAGGTTCATGGCGACGCCTCAGTTCATCCACCGTCTCAAAAACGTCCCTGCCCCAAAGCTCCCGGGCATCGCTCAGCTGAACGTCGTCGTCGTGAATCCTGAGATACACCGGCGTTGGACTCCTGCCACTGATGACGACACAGTCATACCCCGACGTCTTGAGCATCAACGCGAAATGCCCCCCGCCGCACGAGGTAGGATAGGCGCCGTTAAGAGGAAATCGGCTGGTGACGACCAGTTCGGCGGAGCCGGGGACTATGGTCCCGGAGAAGGGGCCTGTCCCGATGATGATGCGATTCTCCGGTGACAAGGGGTCTGCATCCGGTGGTATGAGGTCACAGGCAAGTTTGTTGGTGATTCCCCAGCCCCCGATGAACGTCCTCGCCAGTTCGGGGTCAAGCGGTTCTCTGGCAACAGTCCCGGAAGTGAGGTCGATGTACAGGACGCGGCCCGCATAGCCACCAAGCCCCATCTCAGACACTTCCCTTCTTCTCCTGCGTCAGGGCGGAGTAAGGGCAATAGCGTACACACAGGCCGCAGTTGTCGCAGTCCTCGCTGAAGGAGATATCGTATTCGTTCTCTGCACCGACGAGGCGGCGAATCCTGATTCTCGCCTTCGAGGGGTTGAAGGCCTTCTCAAACCTCAGCGAGCAACGCAGCTCGCAGATGAGGCAGCCGGTGCATTTTGTGGCGTCCGCTACTATCGGGGGTCGCCGCATTGTAGTGATAGCTCTAACTCCTGCTCAGCGCTGGCGTACCTTCGGCGGCAGCGGGCCGGCTCGCCGCAAGACTCCATCATCAGACACGCCCCCCTATCCCATCCACCTTTCCTGATGGTATCAGAACCTCTTTCACGCTGCAACGCACTGCTGCAATTCTAGCACTCAGGTGGACGAGGCCTCAAGTCATGCAGCTACGCACTGCCGTGAGGTTGTGACAATGGTCCAGTTTTGGGAGCACCCGTTGCCCCAGCCGCGCGGTCCGCTGACTGTCCCGTGCATCATTGCGCACACCGAAACGGCAAGGGGTTCGTGGTTCGCTACTGTGCCGGCGCCTGCATCCCCAAGGCCAAAGCTACCACCGCAGCCCAAGCATTCCTGCTCATAGAGCGCCATCCCCAACCTCGGAGCTACAGCACAATTTCCGACTTGAAAGTCTCCCGCCCTCTAAGAAAGACGAGCATCACCCGGTCGCCCGCACCGATTTTGGCAAGCGCACTCTCCAAATCGTCGGCGTTGTGGATAGGCCTGAGATTGACCTCTGTGATGATGTCACCTGGTCTCAGGCTTGCCTTCGCACCAAGCGACCCAGACGCCACCTTGCCCACATACGCGCCAAACGTCGCTGGCAGGCCCATTCTCGACGCAAGCCTGCTTGCATCGGCTACCTTCAGCCCGAAAGGAGGCCGCTTGCCATCGCCCCTATCGGCCAGGATTTGCTCCAACCGGGCGCGGTCAAAGCCGACCACCACATGACCACCCATCACTGTAACCGGCACCCCCATCTGCCCCGTCCGCCGAACCATCTCTTCAGCAGCAGCCCTGTCAACGGAGACGTCATGTTCGGCGAACTCTACCCCCCGTTTCGTCAGAAAGTCCTTGACGTGATGGCAGTACGGGCATGTGGGTGTAGTGTACACTGTGACGTCCATACTCAATCCCTCCCTATCCAAGAGGAGCGGGGGCATAGCCCCCACCCCTTTTCAACCGCGGATGGCACCAGGTCATACCTCTCTAAACTCGCCCTCCACTGTGCTACCGTCATCGCTACCCCGGTACCCTTCGCCCTCATACTCGCCGCCGCGATCGCCACCCGTGTGGGCTTCGGCTCCAGCATGGGCGTAGACCTCCTGTCCCACACGCTGCACCACCGTCTCCAGTTCCTCCATGGCCCTCTTCACCTGGTCGATGCCTCCGCTCTGCAGGGCAGAACGAAGCGCGGCTACTTTGCCTTCGGCCTCACTTCTCAGTTCAGGCGGCAGTCTGTCGCCCACATCGCGCAATGTCTTTGCCGTTGTATACGCCATGTTGTCGGCCTGGTTCCGAGTGTCGATTTCCTCACGCCTGCGTCGGTCTTCGTCAGCGTGCACTTCTGCCTCATGCACCATCCGCTCCACATCCTTTTTCGAGAGCCCGGAGCTAGCGGTTATGGTGATTTTCTGCTCCTTGCCAGTCCCCTTGTCATGTGCCGACACATTCAGGATGCCGTTGGCGTCGATATCGAAGGTGACTTCGATTTGTGGCATACCTCGAGGTGCAGGCAAGACGCCGTCCAGCATGAAGCGCCCGATCGTCTTGTTCTCACCGGCCATTGGCCTCTCACCCTGCAGCACATGGACATCCACGCTCGGCTGGTTGTCCGCTGCGGTTGTGAAGAGCTGGCTCTTCTGCGTCGGTATTGTCGTGTTTCGCGGGATCAGCGCCGTCATGACGCCCCCCAACGTCTCAATCCCGAGCGTTAGCGGAGTTACGTCCAGCAGAAGGACGTCCTTGACCTCGCCCTTGAGAACACCCGCCTGGATGGCAGCTCCCATCGCCACAACCTCGTCGGGATTGACCCCCTTGTGGGGTTCTCTGCCGAAAAGCTCTTTCACCTTCTCCACCACCGCCGGCATTCTTGTCTGGCCGCCAACCAATATCACTTCGCCGATGTCGCCAGGCTTCACTCCGGCGTCACTGAAAGCCTGCTTCACTGGCTCGACCGTACGCTCGACCAGGTCGCCTACCAGTTGCTCCAGTCTCGCTCGGGTTAGAGTCATCGTCAGGTGCTTCGGACCGTTAGCGTCAGCGGTGACGAACGGCAAGTTAATCTCCGTCTGCATCACGCTGGAAAGCTCGCACTTGGCCTTCTCCGCCGCCTCCTTCAGCCGCTGCAACGCCATCACGTCGTGCTTCAGGTCAATGCCCTGATCCCGTTTGAATTCGTCCACTATCCAGTCCATCACCCTCTGGTCGAAGTCATCCCCACCCAGGTGGGTATCACCATTGGTAGACTTGACCTCGAACACCCCGTCGCCTATCTGAAGTACAGAGATGTCGAAGGTGCCGCCACCGAGGTCAAAGACCGCGATGGTCTTGTCTTCTTGCTTGTCCAGACCATAGGCAAGAGCCGCGGCGGTGGGTTCGTTGATGATCCGCAGCACCTCCAATCCGGCGATCTTGCCCGCATCCTTGGTAGCCTGGCGCTGGCTGTCGTTGAAGTAGGCGGGCACCGTGATCACCGTTTGGGAGATGCTTTCTCCCAGCTTGGCTTCGGCATCCCGCTTGAGTTTCTGCAGGGTCATAGCCGAGACCTCAGCCGGCGAATACGTGCGCCCACCCATAGCTACGTGTGCGTCACCGTTGGCTGCCTTTTCGATCTTGTACGGCAGAATACCGATGTCTCGCTGTACCTCCGCATCATCGTACTTGCGGCCCATAAGACGCTTTATCGAGAAGATGGTGTTCTCTGGATTGGTAACGGCCTGCCGTTTAGCCGCCTGCCCTATGTACCTCTCCCCGGTCTTGGGACTCACCCCCGCCACCGAAGGCGTAACACGACCTCCCTCGCTATTCTCCACCACCACGGGCTCCCCAGCTTCCATCACTGCCATACACGAATTGGTAGTTCCCAAGTCTATTCCTAGCACCTTAGCCATTCTCAGTCTCTCCTTTCTTCTTTTCCATAATGAAATCAGCCTGCACCACCCTGCAACGCTCCACGCAGTCTATCTACCTCAAGGTCGCCGCGCACAGCATTGGAGACTGCCGCCTTAATCATCAAATCTCCACCACCTCGTTGACAGCGCAATCGCCCCTCAAAACGCTCGGAGGCAACAACCCCACCTTTTCTGATCAGCTCTCTCCGCAGGGCATCCATCCTCCCACCCAGAAAGTCCACAACCTTGATTCAACCGTCATCCACGTCGCCAGACCTCATGCTGCCCAGCACTGGAAGCTCATGAAGCTTGGACGCGTCGCGTTCCCATGTCGAGTAAGGCCAGTAGTTGTCGAATTCCTTTATTGCTCCACAGTACTTACACAGACCCCTGCTCGTAGGCCCCTCAGGTGTCTCGATTATCCAGTAGTGCCGGCACTTGGCCTTTCTCTTTCTCTTGTTCTGTATTGCAGCCTTACCCTTGTCTGCCATCACCCATCCCTCGCTACTAACCAAAAACATAATAGGCCAGATGATAATCCTTGTATGCGACTTTCGTCTCACAGACAGTACGGTACAAGCAGAGGCCACGATGAATCACTTCGTACGGACGCGTATCGGGGAAAGGCTCGCCCATGTATCATTGCAGGGGAACGTACGCTGCGGTCCAATGGTACCAGGAGAAGTGTCGCCTACTATTCTCCGAAGACTACCTCAAAGGGACAGATGAGGGCTCCCGTAGGGCAGACCGTTTCGCACAGGGTGCACCACCGTGTGCACCGCCAGCACTCCTCACGCTCAACCACGGTAACGACATTGTTCACGAGCACAAGGATATTGCACTGACACACAGAAACGCACAGCCCGCACCCGCTACACTTCTCCACTTCTACGGTAGGCATCCCGACCCTCGTTCTACACGTCCCTTTCAGATAATGTTATCAGATAACGATGCCGACAGAATACGACCTTTGTCCCACCAGGCGGCGTGTAACGACTATCTCAGAAACTCCCTGTCGTTGATCACTACCCCATGCCACTTCGGCCTCACCACCCTCGTCTTCCGGTGTTTTCAGCACCCTGCCGACCACCGAGCGCCCTGTGCCCGCCATGGCCGCCTTCTCTTCCTGGTCCTCGTCCTGAGCTTTTTGGCCATCGCACGCCTGCACCCCCAAGCCACCACCATCGTAGGATGGACTGTCGAACATGTATGCGACCCAAGTCTCACATGTGATGAAGCTCCGCGGAGGTGGTGGCAAGGGTTAGTTGCAGCAGAACGTACGCTGCGGCCCAAGAATGCCAAGAGAAATGCCGCTTACTCTTCTCCGAAGACTACCTCAAAGGGACAGGTGACGGCTCCCGTGGGACAGACAGCTTCACACAGAGTGCACCACCGTGTGCATCGCCAGCAGTCTTCACGCTCGACCAAAGTAGCGACGCTGTCAACAAGCACAAGGACACTGCCGGGACATACAGAAACGCACAGCCCACACCCGTTACACTTTCCCACGTCTACAGTAGGCATCTCGCCCCTCGTCTTACACATCCATTTCAACTAATGTTATCAACTGACGACCCCGACAGAATGCGACTCTTGTCTCACTAGTCGGCATCTACCAAACGTCTCAGAGACTCCCTGTCATTGATCACTACCCGATGTCGTTCAAGCCGTATCGCCCCCTCCTCTTCGAGGGCCTTGAGCGCTCTTCCCACGACCTCTCGAACGCTCCCCACCATAGCCGCAATGTCCTGCTGTGTCAGGCGATGTCCTTCCCCCGCACCCTTGCCCGCATGTTCAAGGAGGATTCTGGCCACCCGGCCAGTCACGCGTCGAAACGACAGGTCTTCAACCAGAGCAACCAGATCCCGCACCTGCCCGGCAAGCACCCTGTTGACACTGCGGGCCACCTGGGGGTGATCGCGAAGGACTGCCTCCACGTCAGGTTCTCTGACACCATAGAGGACAACAGGCCCCATGGCCTCCGCGTTCACCGGGCTCGGCCCGCCATCGAACACGGAGACATCATTGACGGGTTCGCCCGGCCGAACCAGCTTGAGAATTTGCTCCTTACCGTCGGCTGAGGTCTTGAACAGCTTCACCACGCCAGACGAAACGAAATACAGTATGTCACTGGCCTCACCCTCAATTAGTATCCTCTCTCCTCTGTCAAAGGTCTTTTCGAAGAACAAGCGCTTGATCGAGTCAAGCTCGGGGAGGTTGACATCGGAGAAATAGGGTAAGCCCTGCAAGAACTCAGTCTCAACTGCCATGACTGATGGAATCACACCATAGATTCACCTGGTGAACGCCAAGCCACCTTGCTGGCAAAGCAGCAGGAGCGGCGGCCGGCTCAGCTCTGTTCCTCATCTTTCAACAGATCACTGAATACCTCCGCGTGGTATATCTCATGGTCTCTTATCCGTCTGAGAAGCACCTTCAGGTCGAGATCATCAACCCCATTTACAGCGCGGTCATACGCGGCTGCCACTTCCCGTTCGATCTTGATATCAGCACGAAGCATGTCGGCTGTCTTCGTAGACTTATCGACCTCGATATGCTGCAATCTCGGGCTGCCTCCACCCCCCACCAGCTCTTCAGCCAGCCAGCCCAAGTGCTGCATCTCGTTGATCGCCTGATCCTCCATCTGTCGCTTGACCTCTTTGTTGGGCGACATGTACGAATGCAACAGATACTGCAGAATCACAGTGTACTCATGCTCGATACCCCAGTTCAGCATATTGGTGACCTTGTCCTGGCGATCGCCCCTCACATCCTCACTTCCCTCCTTCTTGGCCTTCTCCACGAAGTGCTCGAACTTGCCCTGGTGCGCCTCCTCGTCCGAAAGAATACGCTCCAACAGCCGCCTCATCCTGGGGTCGTCCACAATACCAATCTGCTCCCGGTACGGCTTAATCGCATCTTCCTCAAGCAGCACGTTGTTGGCCATCCAGTCGGATACCGAGTGTCCCTCCATGCGCATCTTGCCCCGCACAAGGCTGGGCACACCGCCCAACTCAACTATCGCCTCGGCCAGCCAGTCCAGGTGACGCATCTCCTCCCTGGCAATAGCCTCAATCTCGCATGCCATCTCGCCCTCGCCCATCGCATAGGCATGGGTGAGGTATTGAATAATGGCACCATGCTCCCCTTCCAAATCCTCGTTGAGCAGCTCTATCATTCTGTTTCTATCCACGGCTGACCTCCATTCCATGTCTAACGTATCTTGCTATCCCCAGTGGTAGAACCACCGCACGCGACCCCACGCTACACACAAAACGACCGCCTTCGGTCTACGTATTATGTAAAGTATCTGGCGCAGGCCACATGCTCGGGGCTCCCCTGTTCGTCAGAAGAGCACCCTACTCAATCCTTTCAAAGTCACTCTTGACCGCCCCACAAACGGGACAGGCCCAGTCGTCAGGCAATTCCTGGAAGGGGGTACCCGGCTTCACATCACTGTCCGGGTCCCCCAACTCCGGGTCGTAGATGTAGCCGCACACAGTGCATCGATACTTGGCCATTCTCGCCACCGAATCCTTTCCTTCCTCAATATAGCTGGGAGCGCTCTTCGGAATGGCGCCACGCTTGACCTCATGATAGTAGGCATATGTCATAGGCTCGCCATCTCTAATGATATCCGCCTCAACAAGTTGAGCGGTGAAAATGGTGTGGGTTCCCACATCCACCTCTCCCACGACTCTGCCTTCGAGATACGCCAGGGTTTGGTCCGTGACCACAGGAGCTCGGGTCTGGCCCGTGATGTAGTTGACGCCAGCGAACTTGTCCGTCTCCCGCCCCGACTTGAAGCCAAAGCGGCCGATGAAAGAGAGTGGTGTCTCACGCGAAAGGACGGAGGCGGTAAACACCCCGCTTTCCTTGATGAACTCGTGGGTGAGATTCTCCTTATTGATGCACACAGCAAGAGTGGGTGGCTCCGACGTGACCTGGAACACAGTGTTGGCAATTTGACCGTTGTTTCGGTCGTTCTTGCGCGAGCTGACAACGTACAGCCCATACGTCAATTTGTGCAAAGCCGTGACATTCACCGCAGGCCTCCTTCCCTAGTAGTCCTTGGCAATGCCCATGGAGAACCGCCGAGCAGCCCACAGGCAACCGAGGAGCCATCTCTAAACAATAACTATTACTAAATATAGCTGCATCCCGGAAATCGGTCAAGATGCCTACGGTTCTCTGATTCCTGGCGCCCGCTCAACATAGAAGCGGAACATTCAAACGCGTAGCGAATACGCCTCTGCTCTGTGCACGTCCCTCCAACCACGTCTGCTTGCCATGATACATGGACCGGAGGGCCGGGAACCGGTTCGTAAGCCACTCACCACGTTACTTGACGTCCTTCCCCGTCTTCTTAGCACTGGCCCTTTTCTTTGCCGGGGCTTTGTCCTGCTTCTTCGCCGACACCGAGACCTTCTTTGCCTTGACCTCGGCCACCTTCGGAAGGGTGACCTCAAGCACGCCGTCGTCAAAGCTGGCCTCGATCTTCTCCGGGTTCACATTGGATGGCAGGCCTATGGAGCGGTAGAAGCTGCCGTAGGTGCACTCGCGGCAGTGGTAGTCCGCTTCGTTGACTTCGGTCTCAGCCCTCTTCTCCCCCTTGATGGTCAGCATATCACCGACCACTGAGACGTCTATGTCCTCTTGCTTCGCCCCCGGGAGTTCGGCCTTCACCACGTACTTGTCTTCCTTCTCAACGACCTCTACCGCCGGGGCCCAGGGTCTTCCCTCCCCCTGAAAGCGTCTCCAAAGCGCTGGCATCAACGACCGGCCAAAGATGTCCTCAAAACGGCGCTCCATGTCCTCCACCTCTCTGAGCGGCCTCCACGGAATCAATCCCCATGATGGTCTCCATCTCTCCAGCGTCAAGGCTCACCTCCTATTGAACTACTGGCCAAAGCACTGTCCCGCTTCCCCGGCCCTCCACCGAACATCGCCAGTTTCCAACCCAGAACACCGATCTCTTTCGCCTCGTGGGCAGTCACAAAGCACATGCCGGCCGTTCCTGAAGGCAATATTATTGGCCTGCCCCCGCCCCGTTGTCAACCCTATCCCCGCCTTGTCAGGCGATGCTGGTTCCCCCAAGATGTTGTGTGGTATGATTGGCCGACGTGACCCACGCACGCCGTGTCAGGTACGAGCTTGGGGACAAACCTACGACGTTGTCATGATGACCTCAATGAGGCGCAGCGCTGCGGCGGTTGCTGCAACCAAGGTAACGTTCAGCTACAGGAACATCAAGGCCGTTGACGCCCTGTCACTGCGCGTTCCCCCAGGGATCAGCTTTGCTCTGCTCGGCCCCAACGGAGCTGGAAAGACCACACTCATTCGACTCCTCGTTGGCCTGATAAGACCGCATTCGGGCGTGATCCGCATATTAGGCTGCCCTCCCTCCAGACGCATGTCTCACCGTATCGGGTACATGCCGCAACTCCACTCGCTATATTCAGAGTTGACGATAGCACAGAATGTGGATTTTTTCGCTCAGATCTATGGCCTCACAGATGCGGCGAGGCGGCGCAGACGGGTGGAGGAAGTGGTGAGGCTGGTTGGCCTGTGGCCGCGCCGTAAGGATTCGGTAGCCAAGCTCAGCGGCGGCATGAAGCAGCGGGCCAGTCTCGCCTGCGCCATTGTCCACTATCCCCGCCTGCTCTTCCTGGACGAACCAACCGTCGGCCTTGACCCTGAGCTAAGGGTCACCTTCTGGGACTACTTCGAAGCCCTCACCAAACGTGGTATCACCCTCGTCGTCTCCAGTCATTCCATGGATGATGCCGCCCACTGTGACCGGCTCGCGTTCATGAGGCAGGGGAAGATCATTGCCCAGGGTACTCCCGACCAGTTGAGGCAGGCCACAGGGGATTCTAAGGCCACGCTGGAAGACGCCTTCCTCTACTTCGTCCGACGCGGGGTTGTGAGAAGTCATGCCAAGTAGAGCCCTCACCATCGCCCTCCGGGTTATACGCCAACTCATACATGACCCCAGAACAATAGCCCTCATCGTCGTCGTGCCGTTGGTCGTCATGACTCTGATCGGGCTTAGTTTCCCGGAAGAGGACGTGCTTGACTACCTCGCCCCGGCGATGCTGACAACCCTGGCGCTATTCTTCAGCTTTCTGTTGACCGGCATCAGCTTTCTTAGAGAACGATCGCAGGGCACTATGGAGCGCCTCATGGCATCGCCAGTGTCCCGCCTGGATATCGTCATCGGCTACCTGCTGGGCTTCTTCATTTTCGCGCTGACGCAGACCCTCATCATCGTCCTCTTCACTATCTACGTGCTCGACGTCAACTACTCCGGCGATTTGTGGCAGATATTCATATTCCAGATTGTAGTGATAGTCGTTGCCGTCAACCTCGGCATCTTCACCTCCACCTTCGCCAGAAACGAGTTTCAGATGGTCCAGTTCATTCCCCTGATAATAGTCCCTCAGATATTTCTGTGCGGGGTCATATGGCCGGTGGAGCAGATGCCAGATTACCTGCAGTGGTTATCCGCCGTTCTTCCCCTGACGTACGCCGTGGACGGACTCAGGGATATCATGCTGCACGGCCAGAACCTTCTTGACGTCTGGCTGGACCTGGTCGTCCTGGTCGCCTTCGCCGCCGGCACGTCGGTCCTGGCTGCCATCAGTCTCAGGCGAGGTGCCTGACCCACCACGAAGATAGGTGCACTCTCGGCTCGGCGCCTTCTTACTCTCACCCTATTTCGCCAAACTGAAAAACGAATCCGGCGTCACACCGAAAGAAGCCCATGGTCGAGTTGCCGTTCTACGGCAGCGTCCATGAAATCGGCGGCAACCAGGCCCTTCCTGCTACCGCAAGTGAGGCCAGGTATGGTCGCACATTCCTATCCCCACCGCACGCCGAGTTCTACGCGCAACAGTTGAGCGGTACGGGCATCAGGGTGGTACTGCCGACGGCCACTGCTACGGTTGAGATATGAGGACTGACGCTGCCTAGCCTGCAGTCCTGACACCGCCAAGCCGGAGTGGCGCCTTCGGTTGCCTTATGGCCAGGAACGCGAAGCCCGACACCGTTATTAGCCCCATGAAGGTATAGAAGGCCACGCTGTAGGTACCCGAGACATCGAACAGATAGCCGGCGAGTATCGGCGCCGATACCGTGCCTACAGAGTAGAAGGCGGCAGCTATTCCGCCCAGCGTAGCGAAGGCTTTCCGCCCCCACAGCTGCCCTCTGAATGCCAGAGTCAGCGGGATCTCCCCCCCATAGCCGATGCCGAACAGCACCACGAAGACGTACGCCATCCACAAGGTACTGGCCTGGATGAAGATGAATATGGCCACTGCCTGGAGTAGCGATGCGGCAAGCAGCAGAAGTCTCTTGTCCCAGATGTCACCCAACCATCCGAAGACAAGTCTTCCCGGAATGCTGATGAGAATCATTGTGCCGAGGCAAGCGGAAGCGGCGGTGTACGATATCCCCATGTCGACCAGATGCGGTATCTGATGAACCACCAGGGAACTGAGGATGCACGCGCGCAGTGTCATGGCGCCGACAAAGATCCAGAAAGCCCTCGTCTTGAGCGCCTCTCTCACCGTGAAGCTGATCTCATCTGCCCCGGGACCGGAAGCCGCCTCATCACCCGACACGGAAGCCGCTCCTTCAGCCGGGGCGGGCCGCTCCCCCGTCGCCATGTCGCCGTCGGGCAGCAGACCCTTGTCCTCTGGCTTGCTCCGCACAATGTATGCCGCCGGCAGACCCAACGCCAGCATCAGCACACCCATCACTATCGACGCGGTACGCCAGCCCGAGGTTGTGATGATGAGGGCCAGGAAAGGCACGATCACGGCTCCCCCTAAACCACCGCCAACGGTGATAATGGAGAGGGCTCGGCTTCTTTTCCTGAAGAACCAGTTTGCCGTGGCGGTGGTGGTAGCATGGTAGAAACCGGTGTTGTAGCCCATGGAGACGAGGAGCCCAAAAATGAGATACAGACTCCACAGATTGGATACCGAAGCCATAGCCATGAACCCGATTCCAGTAAGGGTTACCCCGACGAATACCAGTTTCCTAGCGCCGAACCTGTCAATAAGCCAGCCGACTATCGGGCCTTCAACGCCGCCTTCCAGCCTTGATAGTGAGTACGCGCCTGAAGTGACTGCCCGAGACCAGCCAAACTCGCTTATCATCGGGTTGAAAAAGGCACTGAAGCCATAGAAGACAGAGCCAATGCCCAGGAAATAGAGGAACGTGCCTGCCCCCACCACCCACCAGCCATAAAAGACCTTTCTGGCTCTTGTGACTAACGGCTCAACAACATTCATCTTGGGAAAAGCCTCATGCCTGTGCCCGGAAACCTCACCGCGGCCAGCTTCCCGACACGGTCCCAGCAAGGCGCGCCGGTGTCTTGGGGTATCTGATCAGAAGGAAGATCAGTCCAGAGAGAGCAACCATGCCCAAGAAGGTGTAGAAAGCCACTTTGTAGCTCCCTGATACGTCGAAAACGTACCCGGCAAAGACGGGCGCCGCCACGGCCGCGACCGACGTCAGCGCCGATGTTATGCCACCGAGGGTAGCAAAGGCCTTGCGGCCAAAGAGCCGCCCACGAAAGTTCAGGGTCAGCGGAATCGCGCCACCGTAACCCAAGGCATAGATCACGGCGAAAAGGTACGCCATCCATATCGTGGTGACATGAATGAATATCACTATCCCCACCGCCTGGATGGCAGACGTGACGAACAGAAGATACCGGTTATCGAACCTGTCGCCGAGCCAGCCGAATACGAGCCTTCCCGGAACGCTCAACAGTATCATGATGCCCAGGCAACCAGAGGCAGCCTGGTAGGATATTCCAACATCGACCAGGTGGGGTATCTGGTGCACCACAATCGCGCTCAAGATGCACGCGCGCAGCATCATGGCGCCGATGAAGGTCCAGAAGGTCCCGGTCTTCATCGCCTCTCTGACGGTGAAGTTCAGTTCCTGGTCCACAATCTGCGGGAGAACCTGCCCTTCAGAATCGACGGGTGCCGCCTCAGCGCCACTCTCAGGAATGGGCACCAATGCTTCACCGTCAGGAAGCAAGCCCTTGTCCTCTGGCCTGCTCCTGACTATGTACGCCACTGGCAAACCGAGGGCCAGTATGAGTATGCCCGTGACTATACATGCCCAGCGCCAGCCGAAGCTACTGATCATCCAAGCCAGGAAGGGCACCATGGCAGCCCCGCCAAGGCCACCACCAACGGTGATGAAGGATAGGGCACGGCTCCTCTTCTTGATGAACCAGTTCGCCGTAGCCGTGGTCGTAGCATGAAAGAAGCCGGTTTCGAAACCCATGGTCACAAGCAGCCCGAAAATGAGGTACAGGCTCAGCGCGCTGTTCACCCTGCTGAGGGCCATGAATCCCACGCCGGTAAGGCTCACCCCGATGAATATGAGCTTCCTGGCGCCAAACTTGTCGATGAGCCACCCGATGATGGGCCCCTCAACCCCACCTTCCAACCTCGACAACGAATACGCGCCGGAGGTGACCGCCCTCGACCAGCCGAACTCCGCAACCATCGGTGTGAAGAAGGCGCTGAATCCATAGAAGACTGAGCCTATACCGAGGAAATAAAGGGAAGTGCCGGCGGCAACCACCCACCAGCCATAGAAGACCCCTTTGGGATTCGACACGAGCTTCTTCATGGCATTCATCTGGACGAAATAACGTTCACCCCACACCACAATGCGCAGCGCGTTGGTTCTTCGAGCCAGCCTCTACAGCGACAAGCTCAGCCGATTGCGCTCACTCAGGGGACCGCGAACGCGCCGTGCCACCGGTTGGCCAGTCCGGCGTGCTCACTTGCCTGCTGGTGCGGCACCCGGCGCAGGTGGAGCCTTCGGATACCGTACCCCCAGGAACGCCAGCCCTGACAGACTGATCAGTACCAGGAAGGTGTAGAAGGCTATGCTATAGCTGCCAGTAGCATCGTAGATGTATCCGGCGAACACTGGTGCGGCCACCGTCGCCACAGCGGTCATTGCCGACGTTATGCCGCCCATCGTGGCGAATACCTTCCGGCCAAAAAGCTGCCCGCGCAGCGCTACCGTAAGGGGAATCGCTCCTCCGTAGCCGACACCGTAGACTGCCACGAACACATAGGCCATCCACAGGCTGTCGACGTTGATAAGGATCCATATTCCTGCCGCCTGAAGCGCAGACGAGCCCAGCAGAAGCAGCCTCTTGTCAACGAAGTCGCCCAGCCAGCCGAAGAGGAGCCTTCCGGGAATACTTATGAGCACCATGGTGCCTAGTACCGCGGATGCGGCGGTGTAGGAGATCCCAACGTCAACAAGATGCGGTATCTGATGGACCACGATGGCGCTCAGGATGCAAGCACGCAGCATCATAGCCGGGATATACGTCCAGAACGCTGTACTCTTCAGCGCCTGCCTCACCGTGAGATTGACTTCATCTTCCGGCAGGCCTACCGATGACTGACCCTCCGACCCGGCCGCTGCCACGCTCTCGGCTCCCTCTGGCGCCAGGCGTGGCACAAAGCCGTCAGGCAGCATACCCTTGTCTTCCGGTTTGCTCCTCACCACGTAGGCCAGGGGAAGGCCACATACCAGCAGTATCACCCCCATGACTACGCCCGCCATGCGCCAGCCGAACTGAGTGATGAGAAGAGCGAGGAGATTCACCAGAACGAAGCCGCCGAGCCCGCCGCCAGCAGTTATGAACGAGAGGGCGCGGCTTCTCCTCTTAATGAACCAGTTCGCTGTTGCAGTGGTAGTGGCATGAAAGAAGCCGGTGTTGTAGCCCATGGATATCAGAAGGCCGAAAATAAGGTAGAGGCTGAGGGGGTTACTGATCGCCGGCAGACACATGTATCCAACGCCAGCGAGGATAACGCCGATGACGATGAGCTTCCTGGCACCGAACTTGTCAATCAGAGGCCCGATTATTGGCCCTTCGATGCCACCCTCAAGCCGGGATAGCGAGTAGGCGCCGGAGGTGACCGCCCTCGACCAGCCGAACTCGGCCACCATGGGGTTGAAAAAGGCGTTAAAGCCGTAGAATACTGAGCCAATGCCGAGGAAATAGAGGGAGCTACCCGCCGCCACAACCCACCACCCGTAGAAGACCTTCTTCGTTCTCGCCCTAAGACTTCTTACAGAATCCATCGAATGCATCGCATAGGAGGCGCCGTGCGCCTTGTACACGAGGGGCGGGGCCCTTCTTCGAAGTGGCCGCCGCCCCTTCTCGTGCACATGATACCACGTGCCGCGATGCAAATCAACACCGCAACGCATACTGGATTTCGAACTGCGTTTGCAGCCGCGCCACTCCCATCCAGGTGCTGCACGTTCCACGTTGACACTCACTGCACACCAAGCTAGTATCTGACACACCGGAGCGGATCGGCCTGATCTTCACCGCGTCGCTGATGCATAGAGGCGTTGCGGCGACAATCGCTGACCGAGATGGTCCCCATGCGGACGGCAGTCAGCGACCCAGGCGCACATCACAGACAAGGAGGGCCATCTTAACCCGCACGGGCGATCGGCTGGCGCCCCCGCTGCGAATGACCACACCAACCAGCCAATCAATCAAAGAGGAGACCGCCATGGCAAAGGTGACCTGCGAAAGACGGGGCAGCGTATTCTATATCACCATCAACCGGCCTGAGGTACGCAACGCGGTTGACCGCGAGACCGGCGCTCTCATCGAGAATGCCTACCACACGTTCCGTGATGACGACGAATCACTGGTCAGCATCATCACCGGAGCTGGCGATCAGGCATTCTGCGCCGGAGCTGACCTCAAGGCGATCTCAACAATGTCGCCAGGGTCATTTTCAGACTCAACCCGCGACGTGGACCGGACCCGAGCCGAAATGTACACCAACCTGGGCTTCATGGGCTATGCGCGAGGAGTCGATATCTTCAAACCGACCATCGCCGCAGTAAACGGCTGGTGCGTAGCCGGCGGCCTTGAGCTGGCCACGTGGTGCGATTTGCGAATCGCCGCCGCCAACGCCAGGTTCGGCGTCCTCAACCGGCGGTTCAACGTCCCGCTTGTCGACGGCCTGACCGTCCGCCTCCCTCGCATCATCGGTCTCGGGCGTGCCCTGGACATGATCATCACCGGCAAGGTGATAGACGCCCAGGAGGCCCTTCAATACGGCCTCGTCACCGAGGTGGTGCCAGAGCATACACTCATGGCTCGGGCCACCAAGGTCGCCGAGCACATATGTGAGTTTCCTCAGGGGTCGCTGCGCACCGACAAGGAATCAGTTATGCGCAGCTACGGCCACACGCTCGCCGAAGGGTACTTCATTGAAGCGGAGCTGGGGGCACTAACACAACTCCGTGGTGTCACGTCTCAGCAGGGTGCCGCCGCTTTTGCCCAGGGCAAGATAGGCCGCCACGGACAGCGCACCGGAGGGCACAGATGGGACAAGCATGGATTGTAGGCCGACTGCAGAGCGCAGCATCCCCCATATCCGACTCGAAGGTCCACCCGAATTTCTACACCGAGTCTGGACAGGCAACTCTCGTGGTCGTATGGCTGTCAACACTCCGTTGAACACCTACGGGCCGGTCAACAAAGGACTCGACATCCGCCTCGTCCCTGCCCGCGGTCTGTGCTAGCTGCGCTCGCGATAGAGTGCAGCGAGGTCGGACAGTGTCTCCAGGTTGTTGTCCTCGACGAAGTCGGGCCAAGACACCAACACATAGGTGTTGTTGTTCCATATGGGATCCAACCATATGATGTTGTTCGTCTGCTCCTCTTCTTCCCGCACCAGTTCGTAGAGCTCGCTGTTGCCCATAGGCTCGTACTCATGGCCCAGATGCGTCATGTATGCCGTGCCGGTGTACTCGGCAGAGATGTCGATGTCGCCAGCTTCCATTCCCTGCCGCAAAGCCGTGGTCGAGATGTCCGAGACCAGAGTGACGGTGAAGCCGCGGTCTTCCAGCAACTGCTTGATCATCTCGCCGATGATGTACTGCTCGGTGAAGTTCTTGTTCCCCACGGTGACCTGCCCCTCCGACGTCCCATCACCCCCCTGCAGCAAACCATTGTCCTCCAGGTACTCCTCCGCCACCTCGTCGGGTTCCATCTTGTCGACGTCAACCTTGGCGTTCAATTCCTGCCACACACCTTGGCACTCACCAACTATCTCCAGTGTCGCGTCCTGCCCTCCACCTGGAAAGGTCGCCACCAGTTCATTCAGGATGTTTTCAAGCTCAGGGTATTGGTCAAGCACCTCCCCACGCACGTTGGGCGCGAGGTCGTAGGGAGGCCAAAACGACTTGTCGTCCGAGTAGACATGCCAGCCGTGCTCCGCAATGGCGGCATCAGTCCCAAAAGCCATGGCCACGTCACATTGGCGACTCTGCAGGCCGAGGAGCGAAGCGCCAGGAGCGCCAGTCAGTAAGCAGCCTTCCTCCACTTTGAAGTCATAGGTCTCCTCAAGAGCGGGAAGCCCATCAGGGCGGGTAGAGAATTCGAAGCCCACATACATCTTGATTCCCTGCCCACATCCTCCACCGCAGGATATGGCCGTCAGCATCAGCGTGACCGCCAGCAACAACAGCGTCGCGATAGGAATCGCCTTCTTCATATCGCCCTCCTTATCTTCCGAATACTGTGCCTCCGCATCCATGAACGGCAAACCCGTCAGCATTGCATGTCATCTATCACCCCCCTTTTGAAATCTGCTCTTCGACTCTGACGCCTCGTGGCGTGAGCCGCTTCTCGATCTGCTCCAAAGAAAACCCGAGTGCGATAGCCATAAGCGCTGTAGGTGCCGCTCCCTGAAGTATCAGCAATGGCTGCGACGCCAACACCCCGGTGAAGGTTATCCGCCCCAAGCCCTTGCCACCTACAAGAACAGCCAATTCCGCCGTACCAACCGTTATGACGGTGCATATCCTGATCCCCGTCATTATCACCGGCCTCGCCAAAGGCAGCTCTATCTTGCGAGCGATCTGCCACCGGCTCATCCCCATTCCCCGTGCCGCCTCGATTACCGCCGGCTCGATATTGCTTATGCTGACGTACGAATTACGGACGATCGGCAGCAATCCGTAGATGACGAGTGCCACCACCGCTGATTGAAAACCAAAGCCCAGCAGTGGCGCCATGATGGCAATTACCGCCAGACTTGGTATGCTCTGACCTATGTTGGAGCCACCGATTACGGGAGCCGCTAGCTTCCTGAACCCTGGCCGCGTGACGATGGCTCCCAATGGCACACCTATGGCTGTAGCTATCAGTACTGCCACAAACACCATCTGCAGGTGGTTCGCCCCTTCGTCGAATATGTCCCCCCACGTGAAGACATCAAAGATCCCCACCTTCTCCAAGCTGGTGACCCACGCCGTTACCCCGATGAGCGCGGCAGAAAAAACCAAGAATACCACAAACCTTCTCATCTCGATTCGCCCTGGGATGCCTCACTCAGCCCCCTGCGTATATCAGGGAATGCCAGCACCCCCCGAAGCCTGTCGTCCTTGTCCACCACAGCTAGCGTCATCACCCCACCGCTCAGCATCATCGAAAGTGCCTCATTCAACACCATGTTCTCCCTGGCAACTCTCTCGGCGGCGACCACGACTTCGCCAGCCGTTCCACCCTTCCTCGCTTCAGCCTCGCCCACCCATCCGATGAACTTCCTGTCCCCGTCTACTACCGCAACCACGTCTGTCTTCCCTTCCCTGATCAGTTTCTCAACGCCTTGTACGCTCTCGTCTGTCTTGACAACACATGGTGAAACGTCCATGACCTCGGTCACCCGTATCAACTGCAGGCCCTTCAACGCTCTGTCCGCGCCTATGAAGTCCTCAACAAACCTGTCCTTGGGCCGGTATGTAAGGTCAGCAGGTGTGCCGAACTGCACCAGCTGCCCGTCCCTCATGAGCACAATCTTGTCACCCATCTTGATGGCTTCGTAGATGTCGTGGGTCACGAACACGATTGTCTTCGAGATCTCCTGCTGTATCTTGAGAAACTCGTTCTGCAGTTCCACCCGTGTTATCGGGTCGATGGCTCCGAAGGGCTCGTCCATCAGTAGCGTCGGAGGGTCTACAGCAAGAGCTCGTGCCAGACCAACCCGCTGGCGCTGCCCGCCCGACAGCTCGCTGGGGTACTTGACCAGCATCTCTTCCGGGTCCAATCTCACCAATTCGAGCAGCTCTCGCGCCCTTTCCCTCCGCTTCGTCTTAGCCCAACCCTTCAGCAGCGGCACCGTCTCGATGTTCTGCCCCACGGTCATATGAGGGAAGAGGCCAATCTCCTGTATGGCATACCCAATACTCCTGCGCAATTCATTCTCGTCTACCGTAGTCACGTCCACCCCGTCCAGGCAGATCTTCCCGCTGGTGATCGGGATAAGGCGATTGATCATCTTCATCGTAGTGGTCTTGCCGCATCCGGATGGGCCCAGCAAGACGCACAACTCCCCCTTCTGCACCGCAAAGCTCACGTCGTTCACTGCCTTTGTGCCGTCGGGATACACTTTGGTCACGTTCTCCAGTGTGATCACGGCGCTACCTTCTTCCTGAGCCCTTTAGGAGTCGCAGCGCGCTGCAACAGTGCCATAACCCCATCCGTGGCCAGCGCCAGAAGGGAAACGGCAACACCCCCAATAATAATCAGGTCCATCCGCAAGTTGCGCAGCCCCCTAAATATGGGTGAGCCCAGCCCACCCGCACCGACGAACACGGCGATTGTTGCGATGCCGATGAGAAGCATGAGTGAGTTCCTCACACCAGCCATTATCACCGGCAGCGCGATGGGGAACTTCACCCTGACCAGTATCTGTCTCTCGGTCATTCCCATGCCCCTGCCAACCTCGATGAGTGCAGGGTCAACCTGTCGCATGGCCGTATGAGTGTTACGTATTATGGGGAGCTGTCCGTAGATGACCAGCGCAACGACCGCAGGAAGCATGCCGATGGACTTCAGTGTCAGGCTGGCGAGAATGAGCATCAACAACCCAAACAGAGCCAAGCTGGGCACGGTCATCATAATCTCGGCGAAGTACAGGACGGTCTCCGCCAACCCCTCCCTTCCCTTGCCCGAGATGAAGACCCCAATCCCTATACCTAGTATCAGCGCTATGCTACCGGCAACGAACACCAGCCACACGTGGTCACCCGTCCATTCCGCCAGTAGCCCCGGCCGCCGGATAACAAACTGCCACGCCTCTACAATCGAGTCTATCATGTGGGACCTCAAGCCTGGGTCACGAGGAGGATTCTACCGCTACCCGGGCGTGCGCCACAGCAGCGGCTAGATTGTCTGTCTGCGCAGGGGATACAACGACACCACGGATTATAACACTGGTGGGAACTCAGATGTCAAACGACAGCCTGCCCATGCAATGGTCAACGCGTCGTATGGAAAGAGAGCACCCCTACTTCTCCTCGTATCGCTCGTCCGACACCAGCGCGCCCAGTTCCATCCTATCCTTCTGCGGGGTTTCTGCAGCATATCCCAGGGAGACCAGGGAGAGGAGCCGTCTGTCAGCAGGGACCCCCAGAATCTCCTTCGCCTCGTCTTCGTAGGTGGAGCCGTAGGAGCCGATCCAGCACGCTCCGAGGCCAACGGCGTGCGCCGCCAGGAGCATGTTCTGCGTGGCCGCCGCCCCATCCTCGACGGGGTGATTCGACCCTTGCAGGTCGATGACCACGGCGATAGTCACCGGCGCCTGCGCCATGAATATCCCGAAGGGAGCGATATCGGCCAGCCGTCTCCTCAGCTCACCGTCCCTCACCACAATGAACCTCCACGGCTGCCTGTTCCCCGCAGAAGGCGCCCACCGCCCAGCCTCCAGCACCTGGTTGAGCTTCTGCCCAGGTACACCTTCGGGTCGATACTGCCGAATACTTCTCCTGCCTCTGATTGCCTCCAGAACGTCCATGGTCGACCTCCCCGGCAACTACATCAAGCGCAAACCCTGGTGCCCTTCGAACCGAGGCTTTCGCTTCTCCAGAAACGCCCGCACCGCCTCGGCGTGGTCGGCGCTGCGGAAGCACGCATCAAGCCCCATGGCTTCGTACTGCATTTGGGTACGAATGTCCGCGGTCAATCCCTGATACAGGCCCCGCTTTGCCATCTGCACGGCGAAGGGAGGGAGTCCAGCAATCGTGGTCGCCATCTCCTTCGTCGCCTGTTTCAGCTTGTGCGCCGGTACGACATGGTTTACCAGTCCAATCTCCTTGGCTTCCGCCGCACCGATAACGCGCGCGGTAAACACCAGCTCGCACGCCTTGGCGATGCCCACAATGCGAGGAAGCGTATACGTCGAACCGAACTCTGGAATCACCCCCATCCGGGCGAACACCGCCCCAAAACGGGCTCTCTCCGATGCCAGCCTTATGTCGCAATGCAGACTGATGGTCATACCCCCGCCAGCGGCAACTCCGTTGACGGAGGCGATGATCGGCTTGGAGACTTCCATCATCGCCAGGGGGACGCCCGGGATGGGCCCGGACGCACTTGTGCGGTCAACTGACTGCTCGCCGCCTGCCTGCAACCCCTTACCGAACTCTTCGATGTCCGCCCCAACTGAGAACGCGTCGCCCGCGCCCGTCAAGACGACGACCCTCACTTCGGGGTCGCCCGCCATCTGGCGAAAGGCCCGCGCCAGATCCAGCAGCATCGTCGTCGTCATGGCATTGCGCCTGTCAGGCCGATTCATCGTGATCGTGCCAATCCAGTCCTTCTTGTCCACCAAAATGGTCTCGAAGTCGCTCATGCCAGGCTACTCCCGCTTCGGTTGCCGCCACCGGTGAGCGCCCTCACCAGCCCACCCCACCAGCGACACGTGCCTACACTCTACTGGAACTTGGGCTCCCTCTTCTCGAGGAACGCCTTCACCGCCTCAGCGTGGTCAGCGCTGCGGAAGCATGCATCAAGCCCCATGCCCTCGTACTGCATTTGGGTGCGAATGTCCGCGTCCTGCCCTTGATACAGACCCCGCTTCGACACTGCGATGGCAAAGGGAGGCAGCTTGGCGATGGTGGTTGCCATCTCCCTTGTCGCCTCCTTCAGCTTGTCCGCGGGCACAACGTGGTTCACCAATCCAATCTCCTTGGCCTCAGCCGCATCTATGATCCGCCCGGTGAAAACCAGCTCACAGGCCTTGGCGATGCCTATGATGCGGGAAAGGGTGTAGGTCGAACCGTACTCCGGGATTATCCCAATGCGGGTGAAGACCGCCCCCAACCGCGCCTCTTCGGAGGCAAGGCGTATATCGGCGCACAAGCCCAGAGTCAAGGCCATCCCAACACAGACCCCGTTGATAGACCAGATGATGACCTTCCCCATCTCCCTCATGAAAGTCGGCATTGCATTTATCGCCAGCTCTGATGCCGGCACTTCCCCCGATCTCCTCCCTCCCGCTGCAACGGCAGCGGCGAAATCGTGTATGTCAGCGCCGGCGGAAAACGCATCGCCAGCCCCGGTTACCACCACCACCCTCACCTCCGGATCATAGGCCATCTCCTGCATGGCCCTGGGAAACTCGCCGCGCATCTTGGTGTTGAAAGCGTTCAACCTCTCAGGACGGTTGAGGATGATAGTGCCAATCCAATCGCTCTTCTCCACAATTAGGGTCTCATAGTCCGTCATCAGAACCTCCAAAGCACGTTCCGAGATGGTCTCAGTCTCACGCACTAGCTTGGCACAATTGTATGTTGGTGCTTGGTCGAAGTCAAACAGGTGAATTGGCCACGCAAACCCCGGTCTACGGACCATACGGGCATGGGCGGCGGGGCAGCAGCTTGCAGGCCGGCACCACCGAAAGTATGAGTGTAGCCAGCCCGCAGTAGTCGATTTTGCGTTTCAAACTCGCCGGCCGTAGATGGGGGAGGAATAGACCGAATAGACCGATGACCACTACTCCCAGAGGCACGCTGAAGCCGCAGAGGAGAGAACCGCCGATGAATATCGCTATCCCCGCGGTATAGAACCACTTTCCACCGTACATATCGCTGAGCCTGCCGACTATGGGGACAGTAACGGTGAAGGCGATTATGTAGGGAATGGTGATCCAGGTGTAGTGATTAAACCCGCCGAGGTCAGAGACGATTCGCGGCACGGCGCTGCCCACTATCGTCTGGTCAAATGAACCGAGGAACATGGCCCGCATCATGCCGGCCATGGTGATGACTACTCGCCTTGTTGGCAGTTGTCGCGGGCTCGTGTCGTCTGCTGTTTGCGTACCGTCTGTTTGCTCGTCGCCCTCGCTGGCCGTTGATTCCAGCTCTACAGAGGATGCCGAACGCCATACTACCACGTTTGCCCCACCCGGGGTACATGAGGTCCAAAACGGAATCGAACATTCCTCGTCCTATCTCACCACCACCACCAAGCCTGTGGCAGCGTAGCCAGTCGCGCCTCGCAGTGCCGCACACACGTGCTGGGCTTGGTGGCCTGACCAAGCCGCTTGCGGCTCGCCCTGCGAGCCGCTAAACTGGAGTAGCACAGGCCGGAAACAGGGCCTCTGTCAGGGCACCAGGGAATCTCAAACGTGCACGAGATGAGCATCGCCCGCAGCATACTAGACATCGCCATCGAAGCCGCCGAGCGCGAGGGCGCCAAACGCATCACCAGGGTCAACGTCCTCGCCGGTGAACTGAGGGCTATCGAACCCCTCCACCTTGCCTTCTGTTTCAGTATCATGGCGGAGGACACCATCGCCAGCGCCGCCGAACTCAATGTGGAGACAGTTCCCGTCAAAGGTACTTGCCGCTCCTGTGGTGAGACCTTCACTGTGGAGGACTACCAGTACGCATGCCCCACCTGCCACAGCCTGGACATTCAAACCGAAGGCGGCACTGAGCTTCGACTGACGGATATCGAAGTTGATTAGAGAAGCTGGGAAGGAGACTATCTATGACTGAGCCGGTGTACGAGAGACTGACAGACGCGCTGAACGCCAGAGGCGGAGCAACCCGTGGCATCAAGTGCAAGGAGTTCTTCGCCCTCATCGAGGAACTCTTCGCCCCGGAGGAAGCTGAGCTGGCCACCCATATGCCCCTGGGGCCGGTAACGGCCGAGGCCCTTGCCGCCGAAATGGGCAGGGACCCCCAGGAGGTCGGCGAGATGCTGGAGGCCATGGCCAACAAGGGTGTCGTCTTCAGCCGCGACCGCGACGGACAGCGGCTGTACACCCTGATGGTCCTGGTGCCGGGCATCTTCGAGATGCAGTTCATGAGCGGCGAGGTCAGCGAACGTACCAAGAAGATAGCCCGCCTCTTCGAGGAGTACCACCACGCGGCGAGACGGGTAGATGTAGCCACCTCCGCACCGCGGGTCACCTTCCCCTTTGCCCGCGTCATCGCAGTGGAGCAGGACATACCCCCCAGCCTCGTGGTGCACACCTACGACAAGGCATCGGACTACATCAACAACGCCGAGCATATCGCCGTCGGCACGTGCTACTGCCGCCACTACGGCGAGCTGGTCGGGCGCCCCTGCGACAGGCCCAAGGAGGTCTGCCTCACCTTCGGTCCCCACGCCCAGTTCGTCGTCGACCGCGGCCTGGCGCGCATGATATCCAAGGAGGAAGCGATCCACATCCTCGACATCTCCGAGAAAGCCGGTCTGGTCCACTGCTCCAGCAACACCGGCAAGTACATCGACTTCATCTGCAACTGCTGCGGCTGTCACTGCGGCCCTCTGCGGATGACCATCGAGGCTCCTCCCGGCGCCGGCATGCTGTCCAGCTTCGTCGTCACCGTGAACGAAGACGAGTGCATGGGCTGCGGTGACTGCCTCGAAAGGTGCTGGATGACCGCCCTGTCGCTCCAGGGCGACGTCGTCACCGCCGACGCCGCTCGCTGCATCGGGTGCGGCCTGTGCGTCTCGGTGTGTCCCACCGGAGCGCTGGCGCTGGAGAGCCGCGAAAACGCCCCGGTGCCGCCAGAGACCTTCCGCGACCTCAACGTACGCATGGCCGCCTCGGTGAAGCAGCCGGAACAGTAGCGTCGAGCCTCCCCCCATGAGCATGTGCTTCACACGCGCTGCCAGCCCGCAGCATGCGTGAATTCCTTGACGCTTCAACCGCATGTGGTGTACCCTCGCTAGCGGAGGTGGCCCGAATGAAGAAACACACCCTGCTCCTTCTTCTCGCAGCGATCCTCGCAGTTGCTGCCTGCGGTGGTGGAGAGGCAACACCCACGCCCGAACCGACGCCAACCCCACCATCCACACCCGGATACAAGACCTACTCCAAGCCCCCCTCGATGATAATCGATACCTCCAAGCAGTATACCGCCACCATCGTGACGGAAAAGGGCGACCTGGTCATCGAGTTGTTCGCTGCCGACGTCCCGGTCACGGTCAACAATTTCGTCTTCCTCGCCAGTGAAGGGTTCTACGATGGCTGTACGTTCCACCGTGTAATACCCGGATTCATGGCCCAGGGTGGCGACCCTACCGGAACCGGGACCGGCACACCCGGCTACTACATCCCCAACGAAATCACCGAGCACACCCATGTGGCCGGGGCCATATCCATGGCCAACTCCGGCGCAAACAGGAACGGCTGTCAGTTCTTCATCTGCTATGAGCCGCAGCCGCACCTCGACGGCTCCTACTCTGTGTTTGGCCAGCTTGTCGAGGGGATGGACGTTCTGGAATCACTCACGCCCCGAGACCCGTCGACGCACCCAACCTTCCCCGGCGATACCATAGTACGCATCACTATAGAGGAGGATTAACCATCACGTCCCACCCCGAGAGAGGAAGGCCGTGGTTGATGGCGCGGCCGTGGCACAAGACTTCGCCCCGTTCTGCACAGCCAGAATGGGTGCGGACATATCGGAAGGACGCTAACGTGATGAGGCTGTCCCCACCGGGGTAGCCGTCAGGCAGAACGAAGAAGGCCGGCCCTGTGTCGCGGAGTAGCTACCCGGCCCCAGCGGATCCCACTCTTGGCCTTGTCCCTTACAGGCCCAAGTGCAGTCGCGCGATAGTTGTCGCCCTCATTCGTTGGGGCAATAGAGATACTCCACCTTCTGGGATTCGTTCTTATCATGATTGTTGTAATAGAACCCAGCCAGCAGCGGGTCAACCTTGGCAATTGCGTCGTAGTCCCACGGCGGCGGAGCACACTCTGGACACCAATGCCCAGCCCGAACACATAGGGCGGTAGCCTGCCACTCATGCCCGAAGCCACATCTCCATCTCAGCTTCGTGTTCACGCCGCCAAGCTCAGTGGAGAGGCATTGTCCACCACGCGACTGCGCCAGTCGTTGCATGCCATCTACCGTATCTTCATCTTGCTCCAGCCGTCCGTGGCGTTCCCACTCCTTCGCAGGCTCGGCTACGTAGTCTTCCCAGTCCGGAATGCGTTCCCATGCTTCACGACTTCCGAAGAACGCCTTGACCTTCTGCTCTTCACCATTCTGCACCCATTTCAAAGGGTCCGCCATCCGCTTCATGAACGCCCTGATGGCGACCGTGGGCGCCATTCTGGCTCCTAGTTTGACATACCAGGGCGTCGCATCTTCTGCCTGCCTGCAATGGTCCTCAAGCGAGTGGCGCCAGTGGCCCAGATACTCATTGAGAACCCAGCTATCCTCATACCAGCAGCAGTGGAAGTTCCTCAAGGCGAACCAATTGAGCGGCATTATCTTCCGATAGTCCCCCAAACCGTAGACCCTCATCATTCGTTCAAGGTAGTCCTTGTAGACAACCCTGCATGACGGGCCGCCTCCCATGTTGTAGACCCGGCCATAGAACTCATCGGGAGCCTCCACGCACTGGGCCAGGCCGTACCCCGCACTCTCTTTCGTTATGAGTTCGATGTGCGTATTCACCGGCTGGTGAAACAGAATCGGGTCCAGAAGGGACAATGCGTTGGGGATAGCGATATAGGTCTGCCGCATCGAGGCCCAGTACTTCAGCCCCGATTCTATCACCGCCCTCTCGGCGGCGATTTTCGTTGTGGCATAGAAGTCCCCCACACTTGGCTTGAGAGGATCGCCAACCCTGGCCATATGTATGGGACGAAGCCGATCTCCATACATCGCCACAGAACCGACGTAGACGAACCGTATGTTGTCGCCGTTGTTCGGCTGCTTCTTAATAGCAGCGATTATGTTCTTGGTGCCACCCAGATTTATGCTGTTGGCAAGGGGAGGATTGTGGTCTGCCGCCGGGGCGATAAGAGCTGCCGGGTGGAGAACGTGGTCCACTCCGTTGACCGCTTCCAGCACATCATCGGCATTCCGCACGTCCCCCCACACCACCTTGATACCCTCTTGATTCTCGTACTGGGAGAACTGCCTCTTCTCTCGCCTATCCGGCCGCAGCAAGAGCACGATATCGTATCTGTCTCTTCTTCTGAGCAGCTCCTTGAAGGCTTCACCGCCCATCGAGCCAGATGCACCGGTGAGAAGGACCCTCCTCTTCGCCACGCTCACCTCCCGGGCGTCCTGCCAGATGCCCAGCCCCTAACGAAGCTCTCGCGTAACTCCGTATGACTCATGATGGGGACGTCATACGCTTCTGTCGAAGACCGCCCCAGGCCCCAGCGACCTACAGCGGACAGCGAAGGTGAGCCATGCCCGGTGACCCGATCTCCGCCTCAAAATCGGGATGCCGCTTCTCGCCCACTACCGTGAAGCCGGACTTCTCGTATGCCCGCTGTGCCGCCGTATTCCCGATGAACACCGAGACCTGTCCACGGTCAAAGCCCATCTCACGGCCCTTCACCAGTATGTCTCGAAGCATACCGTGTATGATGCCCTGTCGGCGGAACTGCGGAACCGTGGCCACGCTCTCGACCACCCACTCACCATCCTCATAGTCGGGAAGGCAGTGGATGATCGCAGCGAGTCCCTTCCGGTTGTCAGCCCGCTCCCACTTGCTCCAGTCAACCGCCCCGAACACCTCCTGCATTCCCAGCGCCAACTCACCAAAGCCAAGCTGCTTGGGATAGTAACCGCTGAGCGCCGCAGCAGGACGCCCGTCAGCCTCGGCCACAATGAAGCCGCTGTAATGAAAGGGGTGACGCGTCTCGGTGACCACCAACCGCTCAAGATAGGACAGGCATACATCTTCCGGCCAGCCAAGGATCACGTCCCAGATTCCCCGCGAACAATGGGAGCGTCCCGCGGCGAAAATAACCCATGCCAGAAATGCAGCATCGTCGGCTACCGCCGGCCGGATTCTCACGTCCATCTATGCTACTCCCCCTTCCTGCCTCGCCTAATCGGGACGTCGCTTGGCTGCTCACTGAATCCAATGCACTGCTCGTAGAACCACTGGATCGCCGACGCCGATGCCGGGTCCTGTTCCTTGATCGTGCGAAGCAGCTCCTCCCAGCTCAGCATGCCGACCTCCATCTGCTGAAAGGCTGGCTGAAACCACTCGCTGTACCACTGTTCCTTCTTCCCACCGAAGTCTGTCACCCGTCGCTTCACCTTGCGCGCTATCGAACTGCGGCCCATTCCCTTCTCAAACACCCTACGGGCGAACTGCACCTGCGGGGCTACCACGTAGAACGCGAGCCGCGACAGGTCCGCGGGTTGCCGCCTGGCGGCACACAAGGCCTCAACGGTACACGCCACAGTTCGGGCGGCCTGGTCGAAGTACTTGGCATTGGTGACCCGGGCCGAAAGCCCACTGAACATCTTCGCCTCGACTACAACCAGGTGTGTCGCGTCCGGCCGCAGGGATAGGTGGGCGGGGCCCTTGGCCGCAATGTCGAAGTGACCGATCACCGCGTCCGCCCGCGTCGCCGGCTCCGCCAGGCGCGCCGCCTTGGCGCCCCCACCAGTGAAGGTTGTCGGCAGCAGCGCTTCAGAGAACCAGCGCCCGCTCTGCGGCACCGCCAGCGGGTGTTCCGGGGCGGCATGGATAGCAAACCACTCGAGCACCAGCCGCAGCAGCCACCTCGCGTTGAACATGGTCGTTGGCGGGAACACCGGGGAGTTCGTGGCGCAGGACCGCAACATAGCGCCGATGGTCTCCGTCACCCGTGAAGCGCCTTCCTCTGCGACAACAGCCCTCGGCCCCCTGGGCACGCCCTCACCTGCCGGCCGCTTCGCGCCGGTGAGGGGCCCGATTCTCTTCCATGGAGCTTTCATAACCGCCTGCGCCCTCCCGCATTCCCTATCCCCAGTGACGCCCACGGAATCGGTCAAGACCTTTCCACAAGGCGCACCTTGCCGCCAGCCTGTAGGGTATAGCAAAGGCTCTCATCAGTCAAGGACAATCTCTCAACATCCACCGCAAAGTCCAAGCAGTGTCTGACACAGTACAACCGGCCAGAAGAAGAACCGCTGTTCTGGATTGGCCAGCCTGCAGCTGGCACAGAAACTGCGGATGCTGTAACATGCACAAGTTCAATGGTCATCGTCCCGTAGGCATCACGTACGGAGAGGTGTTCAAATGGGTGTGTATGAAACAGCTATCCAACGGCGGTCGATAAGGCACTACCAGGACAGGCCGGTGCCGAGAGAGCTACTTCAGAAGTGCGTTGATGCGGCGCGGCTGGCGCCTTCGGGGGCCAACCTCCAGCCGCTGGAGTTTGTCATCATCGACCAACCCGACACGGTCTCGCGCATCTTCCCCACCATCAAGTGGGCGATGTACATCCGACCAGCGCACGACCCTCCACCCGGCAAGGAACCCACGGCCTACATCCTCATACTCAAGAGGAAGGACGTCAATCCGGTGTGGGCACTGTGCGACGTTGGCTCAGCCATGGAGAACATCATCCTCGTGGCCCTCGACGAAGGCGTCGGCTCGTGTGCTCTCCTCAGCGTCGACTTCGATACGGTGAGGAGCATTCTCAACGTCCCCGACGAGTACGATGCCTCACTGCTCATCGCCCTCGGCTATCCCGACGAGAGCCCGGTCGAGGCACCCTACGAGGACTCGGTAAGGTACTGGAAAGACGAGCAGGGTGTGCTCCACGTGCCCAAGAAGAGCCTCGACAGCGTGCTCCACTGGAACTCCTTCTAGCGCCGCAGCGCCCGGCGACGCACTGCGACTCCGGAATTGAGCGACCTGATATGTCAAGTCAACCGACGATCGACTTCATCGAGGCGCTGGCCAGGCGGGCGGGTGATACTCTGCTGTCCCACTTCGGCCAGGACGAGCAGTTGCTCACCATGCGCGCCTCGGTCAAGGACGCGGTGACCCGGTACGACAAACTCGTTGACCACCTTATCGTCCACGACATCACCGCGAAATACCCCGGCCACAGCCTGCTAACGGAGGAGAGCGGTCGTCTTGAAGGCGACCCCGACTGGCTATGGATCGTCGATTCCCTTGATGGCACCACCGCCTTCGCCAGCTCAAATCCTCTTTTTTGCGTTTGCCTCGCCCTTATGCACAAAGGTGAACTCGTGCTGGGCGCCGTCTACGCGCCGGCCATCGGCGAGCTCTATCTGGCGGAGAAAGGCAAGGGGGCCTACCTCAACGAAAAGAGGATCCACGTCTCCCACACCTCCGAGCTCAGTCACAGCTACCTGTTCTACTGCGAAGGTGGAGAGAAGGACCGGGTGAGAACCGGCGGCCTGCTGGCCAGGATATACCCCCACGTCACCGACGTACGCAAGCTCGGCTCCGCCGGTCTGGAGACCGCCTGGGTGGCGGCAGGTAAGGGAGACGCCTACTACACCACCAGCATCGAGCCGTGGGATGTCGCCCCGGGGGTGCTGCTGGTCGAAGAAGCGGGGGGAGTGGTGACGGACTTCCACGGCAACCCGTGGAAGGTGGAGACGGGCGACCTGGTGTTCTCCAACGGGAGAGTCCACCCAGCGGTGCTCGACCTGCTGCACTAGCCGCACCGCAGAAGCGCAGTATCGACAATGCCACACAAAGTGCTTGTAGCGTGGAGCGGCGGTAAAGACAGCGCCCTGGCGTTGCATGAGATACTTCAGAGCCCGCACTACGAGGTTGCGAGCCTCCTGACCACGGTCACCACGGACTACGATAGAGTCAGCATGCATGGCGTGCGCCGTGCCCTGCTGGAGCTGCAGGCACAGGCCCTTCGCCTGCCCCTTCACCAGGTTCTCATACCAAAGGAATCGACCAACGAGGAGTATGAGTCGCACATGGAGGCTGCTCTAGCTCACTTTCGCCCCCTCGGCGTCTCCGCCGTCGTCTTCGGCGACATCCACCTGGAAGACGTCAGGAGGTACCGTGAGGACAATCTCGCCAGGGCAGAGATGGCGGCGCTGTTCCCGCTGTGGGGACGGGCCTCCGCCGAAGTAGCGTCGACCTTCGTGGAACTGGGCTTCAAAGCCATCGTCACCTGCGTCGACTCAAAGGCCCTAGCCAGGGACTTCTGCGGAAGGGTGATCGACAGGCAATTCCTCGCCGACCTCCCCGACAGCGTTGACCCCTGCGGCGAGAACGGCGAGTTCCATTCATTCGTCTTCGACGGGCCCATGTTCACGCGCAGCGTGCCCTTCACCGTGGGAGAGGTGGTCCACAGAGACACGTTATATTTCTGCGACCTGGTGCCGCCGTGGCTGGAATGAAAACCGCCCTGCCCCGGCCGCCGAACCGTGCCAGCCACAGAGCGCCCTACTTCCGCCAGTGAACGCGATAATCCAGTCAGCAGCCCAGTTCGTCACGCAGCGAGCTCCCTGTCTACCTCGGGACCGTCCTCCCGGATTACGATGACACATGCTATCTTGTTGCCCCTCACCTCAGCGACCATCAGTCTCAGACCGTCGAAGCACATCTGGTCGCCTTCCTTGGGAAGGTGCCCGAAAACGTTGAGGACAAAGCCGCCCATCGTTTGATAGTCCCCTTCGGGAATGCCAAGTCCGAGTTCCTCATTAGCGTCCTCAACCCGCATGCTCCCGCTTATCTTGTACAGGTTGAGTCCGACCACCTCGTACCCCTTCTTGACCGCCGCCAGTTCCTCCCGCACCTCGCCGACAATCTGTTCCACCACCTGTTCGATGGTCACGATGCCGGACGTGCCCCCATACTCGCTAAGAACGACCGCCATGAGATAGCCCTCAGACCTCATCTCCCCAAACAGGTCCCCCACCGACTTGCTTTCGGGGACAAAGTATACCGGCCGGGCCAGGTCGGTGACCTCGCTTCCGCCCTCCATCGAACCCTGCGCCACCGCACCCAGCACGTCGCTGATGGAGACCATGCCAGTCACATTGTCGTAGGTCTCCTCGTAAACTGGATATCGCTGCGCCGGAGACTTCCCGTATACCTCGAAGAACTCGTCGAGCGTGGTTCCCTGCACCAACCATGTTGCCTCCGTGCGCGGAATCATTATTTCCTCCACCTGCCGCTCCCCCAGCCTGACCACACTCCGCAGCATTTCGGCTGCGGTCTCGTCCACGATGCCACCCTCCTCGCCAATGGAGATAATCGTCCCGAGTTCCTCGCGGCTGATAAGCTCCCCCGGTATGGGGCTCGAATGCGCCATGCTGGTGAGCCTGACCGCCACCCAGCTCAACGGGACGACAAGCGGGTGCAGCACCTTCGCTATTACCTCAATCGGCCTGGCGTAAAGCAGGGCTACCCGCTCGGGATGCCCGGCGGCAATCGTCTTGGGGATCACCTTGCCGAATATGAGCAACAAAATGGCGATCACCACGATGGCCACAGGAGTGCCAAGACCATCACCCAGCAGCGCCACGATGAAGATGGTTCCCAGCGCGACAACGATGGTCTCGGCAAAGCTGATTCCGGTGAGGACGACGGACAGAAAGCGCGACGGGTGCTCCATTATCCGCGCCACGCGCTCGGCACCATGCACCTTCTCCTCCTGCAAATGCTTGAGCCGGAATCGTTGCAGATTGATGAAGCCGATCTCAGCGCTGGCAAAGAAAGCGCAGACCACAAGAAACACTATGGAAAGCACCAGATACACAGTTTCTAAGATTCCCATCTTATCGCCTCTGTCAATTGAGTCGTGTAATTGTACACTCGGTGGGGTGCCGACCACAACCACGGCACCGGCCCCTATGCTTCACTCCCCACGTGTTATAATGGCGGAACAGAAAGGGGACGGATTGATGGAAGGGAAGACGTACCCACAGTGCCACAGGTGCAGCAAGACGCTGTGCTACCCGTTGATTGCCGCCACGGACAAACCTTCGTTCACTGAAGCGCCCGAGTTCTGCCCCACCAGACTCTACCGCGACCTGATACAGCAGACACTCTCCGAATACGACCGTGAGGATGTCCGGGAGTTCGCTCGCCTGGCGTCGATACAGGAGTTCGAGTGCTACGAAATGACGCCGCAAGGCATACGGACGAAGATCCCCCGCGTGGAAGAGACAATGCAGTTCGCCAGGAAGAATGGCTTCACCAGGATCGGTATCGCTTTCTGCGTCGGGCTGCTGAACGAAGTCCGCATTCTGGCACGAGTTCTCGAGGGCAATGGCTTTGAAGTAGTCTCCGTATGCTGCAAGGCGGGCGCCATCCCCAAGGAGAGGATTGGCCTGCGCCCTGAGGAGAAGATCCCCGGCCCCGCCATGTTTGAGTCCATGTGTAGCCCCATAAGCCAGGCCGAGATCCTCAACGCCGAGAAGGTGGACCTGGTGCTTCAACTCGGCCTCTGCGTGGGACACGACACCCTCTTCATGAGGTACTGCCGCCTCCCCATGACCGTGCTCGCGGTGAAGGACAGGGTTCTGGGACACAACCCTCTCGCGGCTCTGTATCTATCCGCATCTCCCTACTATGGCAGGCTCAGGGCACGAGGGACCCCGTAACAGGTATGCAATTCCTTCCTCCCTTTAACACAGGCGAAGCCAGGAGACGTTCACCCATGAGTGACACCACTGAGAATACGGCGCCACTTGCGTTGACACTGGAAGGTATGGGGCGTCTCGGTGAGGCGATCGCCCATCACGACGGCATGAGGGTGTACGTCTTCGGCGGCATCCCCGGCGAGGAGGTACTGGCTGAGGTGGTGCGCCAGCATCGCAACCGCCTCGCTGCCAGAGTCGTGAAAGTGACGGCTGCCTCGCCAGAGCGGGTGGAAGCGATCTGCCCCTACTTCGGAGACTGCACCGGCTGCCAGTGGCAGCACGTTGCCTACGAGCGCCAATTGGCCATCAAGAGGACGATGGTGACCGAGGCGATGCAGGAGACAGGGGGGATGCCCCAACCGCCGGTGGCCGCAGTTGTCGCTGCACCCGAGACTCTGGGCTACCGCAACCACGCACGCTTCAGCGTGCACCGTGACGGCAGCCTTGGCTTTGTCAACCGCGAGAGCCGCCGCTTCGTTTGCATCGACCAGTGCCTTCTCATGCACCCCTGGATCAACGAGGCGCTTTCACAGCTTCAGGGACGTTGTGGAGAGACCACACAGCTCTCTATCCGTTACGGAGTGAATACAGGTGAGTGGCTGGTCCAGCCGACTCTGCGGAGCCCCGACGTGCCACTGCCGTCCGGGCAGAAACACTACCGCGAGAACCTGCACGGAAGACACTTCCGCATCTCCGCCGCCTCGTTCTTCCAGGTGAACACACGCCAGGCGGAGTACATGGCTGACATGGTTTGTGAGCGTCTCGCCCTCACCCCGGAGCAACTGGCGGTGGATGCCTATGCCGGCGTGGGCACCTTCGCCGCCCTGATTGCCCCTCATGCCGCCAGGGTGATCGCCATTGAGGAGTCCGCCTCCGCTATTCGCGACGCCGAGGTCAATATTCAAGGGCTGGCCAACGTCGAACTGGCCCAGGCGAAAACGGAGGACGTCATTCACTCGCTGCCTCAAGCCGCTGACGCGTTGGTTCTGGACCCGCCGCGGGCAGGGTGTCACCCCACCGTGCTCAAGGCTATTCTACAGCGCCCTCCACGGCGCATAGTGTACGTGTCGTGCGACCCGCACGCTCTGGCCCGTGACCTGTGCGTCCTTTGCCACGGCCCCTTCGTTCTCGAAGAGGTGCTGCCCATCGACCTCTTCCCTCAGACTCACCACATCGAGTGTATCGCCACCCTCTCCCACAGTCAGGAAAGCCAGCATGCCTTCAAGGCGCGCCAACACCTCGTCCTGGCCTCCGAGTCACCCAGGCGACGCGAGATCCTGGCCGCGATGGGGCTTTCCTTCCAGACTGTGCCATCACACGTTGATGAGACGCCACCATCGTCGGGGGACCCGGTAGCTGTTGCCCAGCAACAGGCTCTAGACAAGGCCACGGCAGTGGCGGCCACGTTGGGTGAAGGAACGGTCATTGGAGCCGACACCGTCGTTGCCGACGGCGACGTTATTCTGGGCAAGCCTGCATCCGACGAGGAAGCCTGCGCCATGCTCAACCGCCTGCGCGGCATGGAACACAGGGTCGTCACCGGCCTGGCGCTGGTAGACGCCGCCACGGGCGAGGAACTCAGCGGCTATCGCATCACCCAGGTCCGCATGAGAGACTACAGCGACGACGATATCGCGTCCTACATCGCCGCCGGCCACGCCTGGGACAAGGCCGGGGCCTACGGTATCCAGGACGCAGACTTCCATCCGGTGGCCCGGGTTGCCGGGTGCTATCTGAACGTCGTAGGGCTACCGCCGTGTACCCTGATGCAACTGCTGAACCGGCTGGGCATATTCCCCACCATCGATCCCAACTGGATAGCACCAGGCAGGTGCCCCGATTGCCGTCGCCTCATCGCAAAGGCCAAGGAAACGTGATGCCTAGCCTGAAGCCTGCTGAGCACCGCCCTGGGGCTTCACACGAAGGGTGCGGAGCCGGTTGATCGCCGCCGCCAGTTCCTGCCGGCGGAACGCCACCAGGTCACCGGGGTACGGCACTGGCGATATGCCATCAAGGCCGCTCTTTTCCAGGTCCAGGTGCACCACAGCCAGGATGTCATCAAGTGACCTCGTGCCGTCCATGTAGCGCCGCCTGGCATAGGCGATCGCATAGCCAATGGCCCTCACTTGGCCATCCTCCACAATCTGCTCGACGTGCGACAAGTCGATCTCATCATGACCGAAGAGAAGGGTACGGGTGCCCCTGGCCTTCAGGTGCACCTCCCGGCGACCCTTCCTGGGGTCCAGGCTCTCTGGGAGAGGAATGCGGCGGGGCACCGCCCCGAAGTGCTCTCCACCCTCGGCAACGCGGTCAGTAGCATATCGTTGCGCGATGGCCCGCGCCTCGTCGCCCACCTCTTCGGGCACATATTCCACCATGGCGATGACGCTGTCGGCCACATCGAAGTAATCGCCTGAGCCCCCCATGACAAGAACCGTGGACACCCCGTGGTCGCAGTACAGCTTGCGCACCCGGTCAACGAACGGTGTGATGGGCTCGTGTCGTTTATCGATGAGCGCCTGCATTCGCCGGTCCCGAATCATGAAGTTGGTGGCCGACGTATCTTCATCCACCAGCACAACGTGGCTGCCCGCCTCCAGTGCCTCGGCAATATTGGCCCCCTGCGAAGTCGAGCCACTGGCGTTCTCCGTCGTGAACCAACTGGTGTCCACACCACCCGGCAGCCTTCCGATAAACGGTGAGATGTCCACCCCCACCACACTCCGCCCATCCTCGGCCCGCACCTTCATGGCGGTCGCGTCCGCCACTACCAGCTCACGACCATCTCCCGGGATGTGATTATACACGCCGCGCTCCACCGCCCGCAGCAGCGTCGACTTCCCATGAAACCCACCGCCAACAATCAGCGTGATCCCTCTGGGAATGCCCATGCCGGTGACCCCACCTCGGTTGGGTAGCTCCACCGACACCCGCAACCGTTCCGGCGAGCGAAACGGCACAGCATCCGACAACGGGCGGTCGTCCACGCCGCTGCGACGAGGCAGCACACTACCGTCGCCGATGAAGGCAACCAGTCCCAGTCCATCCAGAGACGCGCGCAGCGCGTCCGTGTCTTCCCCGGTCTGCACGTGTCTCTCCACGGCTTTCCGATCAAGGTTGCCGAAGTGCAGCGCCCCCTCGACGATGGCTGGCAAGCCCTCTACCAGCATCTCCTCAGCCTCTCGTCCCAGGATACGGCGGCCGGCGGCGGGAAGGCCGACGAAGAACCGCAGCTCCACGTGCTCCTCCCCCACCTGACAGGCGCTGCGCTCCAGTATCTCCTGCCCCGGCAAATCGACGAAAAGCTGACCGCTCTTGCCCGACCCGCGGCGCTCCGATACGCGCCGCGCCTCATGGGCAAAGGTGCGCACCAGCAGGTCGCGAAGTGCGACTTCACGTGACCTGCTGGAGAAGGTCTCCGCTGGAAACCCCGCGATCTCTTGAGCCACCCGAACGCGGAACCTGCTCGGAGCGGCAAACGGGTCTCCCTGAACATGGTCCACCATCAGTGTAAAGCCAGGGAATTGGAAGCGCTGTCGCTGCAAGTCCTGGTAGGCCTTATACCCACGGCCGTTGATGCGACGCAGGATCTCCTCAAGCCGCTTCATCTCAATCCATACTCCGTAACAATCCCTGCAGACGGCAAAACCTTTGTCTGCTCAGAGCACCGGCCCGTCTTGTACCTCCCGTCCTCGCCATATTAACACCGGCCGACTTCGAGAGCAACGCATGCACCCACGCTCACGCGGGCTGCGCCGAATGCGGCTATGCGGCGCAGCGGATTCACCACGCCGAAACCCCGTTGACAACTGCCGCGCCTCGTGGTAGGCTCGCTCCACCTTGAACGTTCCCGTGACCGTTCCCTGCACACCAGGGACCCTCAATTCCGTGCTTTCGGGCGGACCGGTCGACATACGAACCCTGTTGTCCTTTTGAGATGACCGGGGCCGCTTTGCCACCAAGGCACACCGTGGCACTGTGGGAGGTAACAACCATGGCGAAACTGGAAGAAGTCACATGGCTGGACGCGACCGCCCAGGCCGATTTGGTGCGTCGCAAAGAGGTCAAGCCAATCGAGTTGGTGGACGCCGCCATTGAGCGCATCGAACGGGTGAACCCCGCGCTCAATGCAGTGGTCACCACCATGTACGAGCAGGGGCGTGCTGCGGCAACCGGCGAGTTGCCCGACGGACCGTTCACCGGCGTCCCATTCTTGCTCAAGGACCTGATCGCCAGCTACGCCGGGGTGCGCATGACCTTCGGGTCGACTTTTCTCGCCGACCATGTGCCCGACCACGACAGCGAGCTGGTCCTCAGGCACAAGCGCGCCGGACTCATCATCCTCGGCAAGACGAACGCGCCCGAGTTTGGCATCCTCCCCACCACCGAGCCGCGTCTGTTCGGTTCCGCGCACAACCCGTGGGACACAAGTCGTACGCCAGGCGGGTCGAGCGGAGGTTCAGCCGCCGCCGTGGCCGCCGGTATGGTGCCCATGGCGCATGGCAACGACGGGGGCGGCTCTATACGCATTCCCGCCTCCTGCTGCGGCGTGTTCGGCCTCAAGCCGACACGGGCACGGAACCCTCTCGGCCCCGACTTCGGTGATTTGGGGAGCGGCCTGGTTGCCGAGCACGCCCTCACCCGCTCCGTGCGCGACAGCGCCGCCCTGCTCGACGCCACTGCAGGCCCCGACACAGGTGACCCCTATTGGGCACCCATGCCCACGCGACCCTTCGTCCAGGAGGTCGGCGCGGACCCCGGACGCCTCCGCATCGGCTTTGCCACGGAAGCAGTCACCGACGCCAAAGTGCATCCCGACTGCGTGAGTGCGGTCCGTGATGCGGCGAAGCTGTGCGCCGATTTGGACCACGACGTTGTCGAGGTCAAATTTGACCTCCCCGGTGAGCTGGTGACTCAGGCCTTCGTCACCGTGTGGTCGGCGCTGGCTGCCTGGTCAATAGACGGCATGGCCCTCATCACGGGACGAACCCCGACCCAGGACCAGTTCGAGCCGCTCACCTGGGCCCTGGCCGAGTCGGCGCGCCAGCAGACTTCGTCGGCCTACCTCCTAGCCGTCACAATGCTGCAGGTGCTGTCGCGTGAAATCGCGCGCTTCTGCCAGGACTTCGACACGGTGCTTACGCCTACGCTCGCCTGGCCACCACCACCACTGGGCACTTTCTTCGACCCACCCGACAACCCGTGGCAAGCGCTGCTTCGGGCCGCCGAGTTCATACCGTTCACACCAATGTGCAACATCACCGGCCAACCAGCGATGTCGGTACCCCTCTACTGGAACTCGGAGGGCCTGCCCGTGGGAACACACTTCGTCGGCCGCTTTGGCGAGGAGGCCACCCTGTTTCGCCTTGCCGCGCAGCTCGAGGCAGCACGCCCGTGGGCCGACAAGAGGCCGCCAGTCGCCGCCTAGTGTCACGCGTTCACAAAAGCGAACACATCGCGCTTGCAGTTGCACGCTCGCCCGCCCACCGGCAAGCGTGCCAATTCCTGTTTGCCACCCCCTCCACGGGAACCGCCGCACAGGTATTGACACCCATCAGTTTAGTTGTTATCATAGGAATAGTTAGTGTATCCCTAATAGCTAGGGTGCTCAATACAGTCCGCCCTATGCAAATCAAGGTAGGAGGACCCAAATGCCGCGCAAGCCGAACGAAGAACTCGTCGAACATGTCCTGAATGTGGCCGACAGGGTCTTCCGTGAGTTGCTGCCCATAATACCAACCGAGGTGCTCCAGTTCGACTTGACCATGCCGCAACTCAAGGTCGTCCTACTCCTGTACCTCAACGGCTCCATGCGGATGAGCGATATCGCCTCCTCTCTTGGCATGAGTCTGGCCACGGCGACCGGCGTCATCGACCGCCTGGTGGAAAGGGAGACCGTGCTGCGCGAGGCCGACCCCAACGACCGGCGAGTGGTGCTGTGCCGTCTGTCGGACAAGGGAGAGGATCTGACAGGGGTGCTATGGCGGTCGGCGCGTGAACGCGCCAGGCAGTTGCTCTCGGCCATGCCCACGTCCCGCGTTGAGATGCTTAACGAGGCGTTGGAAGCGCTTATGCAAGCAGGCACAGCAACGAAACCACGTTTGGAGCCTTCATGAGCACTAGGCGCGGGTCATCTTTGGACATTGGCAGCCCGGCGGAAGCCGGCAGGCGAACAAGGTGCCGGAGCACACATGCCTGGCAGAGGAGGTTGGTGCACTGGACAGGCAAATGAACGGTGAACGCGCAGTGGTGGTGACGGGAGCCTCTCGAGGCATCGGGGCAGCTTGCGCCCTTCACCTGGACAAGGCCGGCTTCAAGGTCTTCGCCGGCGTGCGCCAGGCGGCACACGGCGATGCGCTGAAACGCAGGGCATCCCATCGTCTCACACCCATTCTTCTCGACGTCACCGATACCACCTCCATTGCCGCTGCGGTGGAAACCGTTGCCGCTTTCACTAAGGATGCTGGACTTGCCGGTCTGGTGAACAATGCCGGCATCGCCGTTGGCGGCCCGCTTGAGTTCCTGTCTCTGGACAAGATTCGCCAGCAGTTCGAGGTCAATGTGATCGGACAAATCGCGGTGACGCAGGCGTTCCTTCCCCTTCTGCGAAAGGGCAGTGGACGCGTGGTCAACATGGGCTCGATGGAAGGGAGGGTGGCCATGCCATTCATCGGGCCGTACTGTGCCTCCAAGTTCGCTCTCGAAGGCCTCACCGAATCCCTTCGCATGGAGCTTCGGTCATGCGGCATCTCAGTCTCCATTGTGGAGCCCGGCACCACGGCAACTCCTCTTCTGGAGGCATCTATAGCGGCGGCGGAGGAAACCGTGAGGCGTTTCCCCGACCACGCGCATGACCTCTACGACTCCGCCATTACGGCGGCGCGTCAGGCCTCTGATAGAATAGTGAAATCTGCAATTCCCGCCGATGCTGTGGCCAAGGCCGTCGCGCACGCCCTCACCGCCAAGAGGCCGAGAACTCGCTACATCGTCGGACAAGATGCCAGACTTATGGCTCTTCTTGCCAGGTTTGCCCCCGATCGGACGTGTGATTGGCTCATACTCCGACAGATGGGGCTGCACAAAGTCACCACGCGTTCACCACAGACGGCGCCCCGCCCTAAGAAGGGGAACACAATGCGTGTCCTGATAACAGGTGGAGCAGGACGACTGGGACTGAGCGTGTGCAACGCCTTCCTGCAAGACGGGTTCCAGGTACGTGTCTTCGATCTCAACACCGAGCAGAATAGAAAGGCGGTCAAGCAGCTTCCGCCCGACGCCGAGATTTTCTGGGGAGACATAACTCAACCCGACTCGGTTCGGCGGGCACTCGAAGGGGTGGACGCAGTGGTACACATGGCTGCCATTCTGCCACCGGTAGCCGATGATAACCCCGTGCTTGCCGCGAAGGTCAACGTCGGCGGCACCAGCATACTGGTTGACCTGTTAAGACAGAAAGAGGGCAGCGTGCCATTAGTATTCACATCGTCGGTGGCGGTCTTCGGGCCCTCCCCCAATCCCGGCAAACCGATCAACCCCGACAACAACCAGCCCCGCCCGAAAGGCTCATACGCAGAGACCAAGTTCCGGGCGGAGACCCTGATAAGAGAATCAGGGGTTGACTACGCCATCTTGCGCCTGACGGCGACCATGTACCTCGTCTTCGCCACCAGCGACCTCAAGCGCATGTACACCGTTCCGCTGGACAACCGAATCGAGTTCTGCCATCCCGATGACACCGCTACCGCCATCCTGAACGCAATCAAGAACTTCGACCAGGTCAAGGGGCACACGCTGGTTATCAGCGGCGGGCCGGCACAGCGCATGGTCTACAAGGATATGATCCGGCGAATCCTGGGGGTCATGGGACTGCCCGTGCCACCAGCCCGTAAGTTCACCCAGGAGCCGTACTACCTGGACTGGTATGACACCAGCAAGTCAGAAGAACTCCTCCGTTACCAGCGCAGGACGTTTTCCGACTACCTCAGAGACTACTCCGGACAGCTGGCAAGGCAATACTCGTCCCTGTTCATCCCCTTCATGCTCTACTTCGCCGGGCCCCTCTTTGGCAGGATCATCACCTACCTAATGTAGGCAACTGTTCGGCATGACGCAGGCTCCAGCGCCGCTTCAGGGAGCCCCCCAACAACCCAGCAGAAGATGAGACGTGCTTGGCCCCGTCCGGTCTTGAAATGCATGCAATTAGGGGCAGAAAGAAGGAGAGGGTGCCGATGGCACCCTCTCCTTGTCTTTCTCCAAATGCGACTCTAGCGCCTCATCTTGCCGTAGCAGTCACTGCAGTAGACCGGGCGGCCCTGACGGGGCTCGAACGGCACCTGGCACTC